>Ga0210380_10000077_pt1 | contig 56784 bp, 47 predicted proteins | sample PLM4_5_coexredo_FD_155476 | JGI IMG/M metagenome (GOLD analysis project Ga0210380, IMG submission 155476) | Groundwater sediment microbial communities from an aquifer in East River, Colorado, USA - PLM4_5_coex redo | ecosystem: Environmental > Terrestrial > Soil > Riparian zone | place: USA...
CGGCGCTCTGTCCTTTCACCGAGATGCGGCTTCCGGGCACAAGGCGCAGATGGCCATCGGTGACCACTGTCTCACCCGGCTCGAGGCCGGACGCGATGATGGTTTCGGCGGCTGCGGTCCGGTTGACGACGACGGTGCGGAGCTCGACCGTCTGATCTGGCTTCACGACAAACACGAACGGCCCTTGCTGGCCTGCCTGCACCGCGGCCGACGAGACCACCGTCGCGTTGCGCTGCGTCGCGAGCTCCACCGTCACGTTGACGTATTGGCCCGGCCACAGCCGGCGATCGGTGTTGGGGAAGGTGCCCTTGATCTTGATCGTGCCCGTGGCCGGGTCCACGGCGTTGTCGATGAACGAAATCCGTCCAGCGGCCGGCGCGGCCTCGTCGTTGGGCGGGCTGGCCAGCACGCGCAGCGCGCCCCGGGCCATGTAGCGTTTGAGCTCGGCGAGCCGCGCCTCGGGAAGCGAGAAGGCGACCTGCATCGGCATGATCTGATTGATGACGACGAGCGGCGTGCTGTCGTTGGCGCGCACGAGGTTGCCTTCGTGCACCATCAGCGCGCCGGTGCGGCCGGAGAGCGGCGCTTCGATGGTGGCGTATTCGAGCTGCACCTTGGCGTTCTCGAGCGCGGCGCGGTCGGCGGCGACGGTGGCGTTGAGGGCGGCCAGGGACGCGCGCGACGTGTCCACCTGTTCGCGCGGGGCGATGCCCTTGTCCGCCAGGTCCTGGTAGCGCTTGGTCATCGCCGCGGCGTTGGCCGCCTGCGCTTCGTCGCGGGCAAGGTTGGCCTGGGCTTCTTCGAGCGCGGCCTCGAGCGGCCGCCGGTCGAGCGCGAAGAGCCGTTGGCCCTTGGTGACTTCGTCGCCCTCAGTGAAGTTGACCGAGATGAGCTGGCCGGTCGTTTGTGAGCGGATCGATACGGTGGACACCGGCTCGGCCGTCCCGATGAGAACGATCTCCACCGGTACCGACTTCTGCAGCACCGCGGCGATCGTCACCGGCACCGGCCCCTGGACGCCGCCTCGTCCGCCCCCCCGTCCAGTGCCAGCACCAGCGCCCGCCGCTGGCTGGGATGCGCAAGCGCTCAGCGTCAGCACGGCAACGGCCGCGGCAGCCAGCGCGAGTCTCGAAACGCCCATTCGACGCGGTCTCCCGTAGAATCGGAACGATCTTAGTCCCTTTCTTCGCGCCTGATTGTTAAGGACTTGTTAGCCCCGGGCGTTCGGAGCGCGAAAGAGCGCCGCAAACAGCAGCAAGACCACGAGGGCCCCTGCCGCGGGGATCAACCAGATGTGCGTCCAGTCGTGCCCGCCGGCGGTGGCGTAGGCGTCAACCGCCCGGCCGGAGGCCCACGATCCGATGAACATGCCGACCCCGAGGGTCACGAAGGCGATGAGCCCCTGCGCGGCCGAGCGCAGGTCGGAGGGGGCGCGCTGGTCCACGTAGATCTGGCCGGTGACGAAGAAGAAGTCGTAGCAGATGCCGTGCAGCAGGATGCCGAGGTAGAGCATCCAGGCGAGGCCCCCGGTGTCGCCGTGCGCGAACAGCAGATAGCGCGTCACCCAGGCCGCCATCCCGGCGAGGAGCATCCACTTGACGCCGAGCCGCGTGAAGAACCACGGCATCACCAGCATGAAGCCGATCTCGGACATCTGGCCGAGCGTCATCTTGCCGGCGGCATTCACCATGCCGATCTCGTTGAGGAACGGATTCGCGAACGCGTAGTAGAACTGCAGCGGGATGCAGACGAGGAACGAGCCGAGCACGAACACGGCAAACGAGCGCTCGCGCAGCATCTTCAAGGCATCGAGGCCGAGGACGTCGGCGAGCGACGCGTGGCGGCCGGCCTGCGGCGGCGTGTGCGGCAGCGCCAGGCAGAACCCCCCGAGCAGGAGCGACGCCGCCGCGGCAATGCGCATCGGCATCGCCGTCGCCTCCAGGCCAAGCGACCCCACGGCCAGGCCGGCGACAATCCAGCCAATGGTGCCGAGCACGCGGATGGGCGGGAACTCGCGACCGGGGTCGCGCATCTGGCGGAAGGAAATGGCGTTGCTGAGCGCGAGCGTCGGCATGAAGCACAACGCGTAGGCGAGGAGCGCCACGTAGAAGGCGCCGAACGTGGACCGCGTGGAGGCATAGTACAGGATCGCCGCGCCGGTGACGTGCAGCGCCGCGAGCAGGCGCTCGGTGGCGAAAAAGCGATCGGCGACCATGCCGACAAAGAACGGCGAGATGATCGCGGCCAGCGCCGTGGTGCCCGAGGCGAGGCCGATCTGCTCGCCCGAGAACTGGAGCGTTTGGCCGAGCCAGGTGCCCAGCGTCACCGACCACGCGCCCCAGACGAAGTACTGCAGGAACATCAGGGCCGACAACGCGGCCCGCGTCGCCAGCGTCATGCGAGCGCGCGCTTCACGAAGTCGACGCACGTCCGCACTTCCGCCACCGCCCCGGCTGTCCCGCTATGCTCGTACTCGACATACGCGCGAATCGGCCAGCGCTCTTTCTTCAGCAGCTGCAGCACCTCCGCGATGGGCGTGTCGCCCTGCCCCCAGGGCATGTTGTCGCCCTGGTTCTTCTTCCGGTCCTTGATGTGCAGGTTGGTGATGTAGGTGTGATGCTCGCGCAGGTAGGCCACCGCATTGTAGTTGGCGGCGGTGAAGTGACCGATGTCGAGGTTGATCTTGAAGTAGGACGACATCTTCAACGCGGCGGCAAAGCTCTCGGGCGTGGCGAACTCGTTCGGATCGCTCGTGTTCGAGTGGTTGTGCATCGCCACGGTGGTCTTGTGCTTCGCCGCGAACGGCACGATGCGCTTCGCCACCGCCAGCGTCGTGGACGAAGTGACGAAGCCGGCGCCGAGCGCCTTCGTGATCTCGAAGCCGCGATCGATCTCCGCGTCGGTGTAGCTCGCGTCGGGGCTGGTGTTGTAGGCCGCAATCGACAGGCCGGCCGCCGCGAACTGCTTCCGGATGCCGCGGAAGTGATCGAGCGGCGTCTCGAGCCGCCAGCGGCGCAACGCCTCGCGGGCCTGCTGCCGCTCTTCGGCCGTGGCACCGCGGCCGAGCCCGCTCGCCGGCTCGATCTGCGGCGCGAAGAGTTCGCACTCGGTGAGACCAATATTGGTCATGGCTGCGATGATGGCAGCCGTGGCGTCGCCGCCAGGCGACCGTGCCAGTTCGCGGAACGAGTAGGTCTGCACGCCGATGCGCACGCCACCCACGATGGTGTCGGCCCACGCGCGCGTCGGCACCGCCAGACCCGCTATCGCCATCACCCCGAATTCACGTCGCGTGTATCGCATCACTCCCCCCTACCCGCCCTACCCGCCTTACCCGCCTTACCCGCCCTATTGATAGAGCGCAAACGCATAGAGCGTGTCGCCGGCGGCCACGAGCACGTGCTGTCGGCCGCCCACACGGTAGGTCTGCGGCGCGTTCGACACCGTGCCGATCCGCGAGTGCCACAGGATGGAGCCGTTGGCCGGATCCATTGCGACAAAGTTGCCGGACACGTCGCCGCCGAAGAGGAGCTTGCCTGCGGTCACGAGCAGGCCCGGCGCCCGGCCGGCAGGGTTGGTCGTCGGGAAGCGGTGCCGCCACGCCGTGCGTCCCGTCTTGTAGTCGATGGCCGTGATGTAACTGCCCATGGTGGCGACGGCCACTTCGTCCTTGCCACCCAGCCCCATCGCCCCACGCGGATCGGTTTCGGTGAGGTAGTACATCGCGTAGGCGTCGGCGCTGGGCACGTAGAGAAGGCCGGTATCGGGGCTGAACGCCTGGGGCGGCCAGTTGGTGGCGCCGCTGTTGTTCGACGACACGAGCGCGCCGGCCACGTGATGATCTTTGGCCGGGATGCGCCGCGGCTGCCCTTTCTCGTTGAGCCCGTCGGCCCAGTTCGCCGCTTCGGAGAACTTGCTCGTGATCAGACGCTCGCCGGTGAGCCGATCGAGCGTGAAGTAGTAGCCGTTGCGGCTGGCGGTCACCACCAGCTTGCGCGGCTTGCCGTTGATGACGCCGTCCACCAGGATCGGCGTTTGCGCCGAGTCCCAATCGTGCGTGTCGTGCGGCGAGGTCTGGAAGTACCACGCCATCTTCCCGGTGTCGACGTGGACCGCGACGATGGCGCAGGTGAACAGGTTGTCACCCTGGCCGCGAGCACTGCTCGTGTAGGCGGGCGTCGGGTTGCCGGTGCCGAAGATATAGAGGCGCGTGTCGGGGTCGTAGCTGCCTGGCAGCCAGGGATGTCCGCCGCCATTGCGGGCGGCGTCGAGGTTTTTCCAGCTGTCGAGTCCCGGATCGCCGGGATTCATCGGTACCGCGTACCACTTCCACTGCAGTTCGCCGGTTTCCGGCTCGAACGACTGCAGGTAGCCCGGCGAGTCGAGATCGTTGCCGGTGCCGACGATGACGTGATTGCCCACGACGACCGGCGCCGAGGTGAGAAAGTACTGCTGGCTGAAGGGCGCAATCTCCTTGTGCCAACGCTCCCGCCCCGTCCGCGCGTCGAGCGAGATCAAGTAGTCGTCGGGAGTGACGAAGAACAGATAATTGCCCCACATGGCGGCGCCGCGGTTGCCGATGTGGGTGCCGCCGCGGGTACGCCAGTAGAAGTGCCACAGCTCCCGCCCGTCCTGGGCGTCGAGTGCCCACACGTTGTCGGGCGAGGTGACATAGAGCAGGCCGTTCACCGCCAGCACGCCACCCTTCACGACGGTCGCGCCCACGAAGTCGCTGTCGCCGACGCCGCCCACGACCGTCTCCGACGGTTTCGGCCCAAACGGCGGCGCCGTCGGCGGCACCGCCGGCCCGGGACCCGCCGCGAGCCGCGAGGCCCAGGCCAGCGACAGCCGCGTCACGTTCGACTGGTTGATCTCGGTGAGCGAGCTGTAGCGGCGGCTGGAGTAGTCGCCCGAGTACGTGGGCCAGGCGTCGCCGAGCGGTGCGAGGATCCGTGCGGGATCCAAGCCATCGGCACCCATGAGCACGCCGGTGGCCGCCGCGACGAGTGCCGCGGCCAGAAGCCTCGGGAAAGAACGGATTCGCGTCATTTCAGGGTGGCGAGGAAGGCGGTGACGTTGTGGATGTCGGCGTCGCTGTACTTGCGCAGCAGGTCCTTGTGTGGCGCGAGGGGATCGTTCACCTCGACCTTCGTGCGCGAGGTGATGCGGAACGAGCGATAGTCGCCGCCCGCCGTGGTGAGCGACACCACGAAGTCGTCGATGCGGCCAAGCGTGCCCGTCACCGGCGCCTGCCCTGGCTCGGTCACGGTGACCGTGGGCGGCCGCGCGTTGACTGGCGCCGGCGCGCCGCGGCCCGCCATGCTGCCCGGCATCAGCCACGACTGCTGCAGCACACGCTCGTCGGCCATGCGGGTCGCGAGGCCGCGTAAATCGCCGGACGTGGAATGGCAGGGGCCACAGGCTTCGTTGAAGTACGACTCCCCTGCCTTGGCGTCGCCGACGACGATGGTTGGCGGTTTCTGACGTGAAAGGTCGTAGCCGGCCACACGGAACGAGTGGAGGAACGCCGACAGGTCGGCCACCTGGTCCGGTGTGAAGCCGAACTTCGGCATGCCGCGATCCTCGCGCCCCTGTTGCAGCAGCGGTCCGATCAGTTCGCCATTCTGGTCGGCGAGCACGAGCGCCGAGCGCAGCAGGCTGGGACCGGTGTCGCCGCCGCGCGCGTCCTGACCGTGACAGAACCCGCAGTTCGATTTGTAGAGGGCCGTGCCCCGTTCGAGAGCCGCCGGATCACCCGGAGGCCGCACCGGATACGCGCCGATGCCGGCGCCACCAATGCGGCCGCGCCCGCCTTCCTGCGGCACGGGGGCCTGCTCGGCCAGCACAGTGGCCGCGAGCGCGCAGACTGCGCCCAATGCGACAAGTGTTCTCCCCACCCGACCCACCCGACCCACCTGACCCACCAGACCCACCTGACCCACCTGACCCACCTGACCCTATCTGCCGTCGACAGAGAACGCCAGGATCGCGTTGCCGGCCATGAACCCGATCGATCCGTAGCCCGAGTTCACGAACAGCATGCCGCCGGCCACGGTCGCACCGGGTCCGTTCATCCCGCCGCCCTTGGCCGGCACCTTATTGACCGTGCCGACGTAGGAGTGGGCCGTATCCACGTCCCAGATCACCTTGCCCGAGCCCGCGTCGTAGGCGCGCAGGTGACCGTCGAGCGCGCCTGAGAAGATCACGCCCGGCATCGCGCTCACCGCGGCGGGCTGGCCGGTGTTGCAGCCGGTGCGTGTGCCGCACGTGTCGGCGCTCGGCGGCGCGCTCCACCGCGGCTTGCCATCGGTCAGGTTCACGCTCAACACACCGCCGGCTTCGCCCGGCTTCTTCTCGAACGCGTTCGACAGCGACACGAACGCCGAGCGGCCATCGGTGGCAAAGCCCCATTCGATGCCGCCGAGGACACCGCCCTCGCCGGCGCGTGCGGTCCACACCGGTGCGCCGCTGTCAGCGTTCACCGCGTGGAGGACACCGGACTTCTGTCCGGCCAGCACCAGGCGGCGGCCGTCGTCGAGCGTGACCAGGGCGGGCGCGGCGCCGAAATCGAAGTCGGGCCCGGCCTTCTCGGGGCAGTTCTCCTTGCCGGCCGCGTCGGGACCCAAGCACGCGGTCGTCCAGGCATCGCCGGCAAGCGCCTGGTGCACCCAGACGATGCGGCCGGTATCCATCGCCAGCGCCATGATCGAGTCGCTCGAGCGCGCCGCCGGCTGGGAGTAGCTGTCGCCGGTGGCGATGTAGACGCGGTTGCGCGCCGGGTCGAGCGCAGGGGCGCCCCACACGCCGGCGCCCGACGGCCCGAAGAGTTGCGTCCCGCGCGTACTGCGCGTCGTCGGCTGCGGCGCTTCCGGGATGGTGTAGGTCTTCCAGATCTGTTTGCCAGACGCCGCGTCGAGCGCCAGCACGCTGCCCCGGAACGTGCAGCACTGATAGGTGGGGATCGCTCCCGACGCCTCCTCCATCGACGCCACCGGCACGAACACCCGGCCGTTGGCGTACGACACCCCGCCCGTGACGACGGCGTCGAGGTGGTCGTCGGCCTTCGTCTTCCACTTCAGGCCGCCGGTCTTCGCGTCCACCGCGTACACCACGGCGTGCGCGTCACCGAAGTAGACGCTGCCGTCGGCACCGTCGGCGGCGATGACCAGCGGCGTCGAACGCACGGCCGCCTCGGCCTCGAAGGCCCACGCCAGGCAGCCGGTCTTCGCGTCGAGCGAGTAGACGATGCCGTTGCGCGTGCCGACGAACAGACGCGAGCCCACGACCGATACCTGCGAGCCGGACGCCGAGACGCCCGGCACCCCGAACGCCCACTTCAACTTCAACTTCGGCACGTCGGCGGCGCCGAGTCCCGCGGCCGCGGCCGACTGAAAGCGCGTGTTGCGTGCGTCCACGCCCCACCCGTTCCAGCTGGCACCCGTCAGAGGCGTGGGGCCCCCCGCGTCGGGCGCGCAGTACGCGCTCCGCGGGATGACGTCGAGTGGTGCGCGGTACGATCCCGACGGGCGGCCGGTAACGAACTCGGCCACCGCACGCCGCTCGGCAGAGGTCAACGACGCGCCTTGCCGGCGCATGGTGAAGGAGCTCAGCGCCGTCTCGACGTGTTCGGGCGTCACCTCGCGTAGCGCCGCACGAGTCGGCATCCGCGGCATGGTGCCCTCGTGGCACGCCGCGCAGTGCTGCTTGTAGACGGCCTCTCCCGAAGGAGCCTGCGCGAAGGCGGGCGCGGCGGCAATCGTCGCGGCGACTGCAATGAGACCTGTACGGCGGGCTCGCATTTTGTCGCTCCTCAAGCGCTCACCTTCACCGGTTCGGCGGGCTCACCCGTGCTCACGCCAGGCGACAGACGGCAGAACTCGGCGTAGGGAAAATCGGATCCAAGCCGTTTCACTTCAGCGATGAAGTACTCGTCGATGCGGCGGGCCTGCTCCGGCGTCAGCAATTCCGACGAGCCGCCGTCGCTGCCCTTGCGCATCATCGGGGCCGGCTCCCGCAGCGCCAGAAACTTCCCGGTGCTGAACTTGTCGTCGATCCGTTTCATGTAGTCGAACGACGACAGTTCCGTCACCCGTCGAATCATCTCAGGTGAGGCGTCCACGCCCAGGAATGCCGCCACGCGGAGGACCGAGCCCTCCAGGTCGCGACGCATCTCCTTGAACGAGCAGATGAGCACGTTGGGCTTGTCACGCTGGGCCCAGTAGGCCGCCGTCGCGACGCCCCAGGACCCGCCCATCACGAACCGATCCGACAAAAAGAGCTCGAGCCAGCTCGCCACCGAGAGATTGGTGAAGCTGAACGGACCGTCCTTCACGAAGAAGTGATAGCTCGAGACGAAGACGTCTTTCGGATCGCGGATGACGATGATGTATTTGGCGACGTTCGAGTACGGCACGTCCTCCCAGCGGAAGTGCGTCTTGATGACGCGCTTGCCTTCGGGCGACGCCTTCCACACACGGGGGTCCTCGACGGGGATCGCATAGTTGGCCATCGGCCCCATGAGCTTTGTGTCGGGCCACGCCACCACGCAGTGAATGTGCTCGTACTCCCCGGCACCGTGGAAGAGGAGCTGATGCGCGAGCTGCATCATCCAGTTCGTGCCGCTCTTGACGTAGGTGACGACGAACACGTCGTGTTCCGTCGGCTGATACCCTTTGAACGGGTTTTTGTTCTTGAGATCCCGCACCTGTCCGTCCCGCATCTTGCCAATGAGGGAGAGATCCAACTTGAACCGTTGCAGGAGCCACATCAACGGCCCGAGCGCGACCATGAACGCGGCGAACACGCAGCGCAGCACGAACGGTGGCGGCGTGCGCTTGTAGGGAACCATCGCAGCCTGAGTCACGCAGTCCCTCCTTCAGCCGGCGAGATCATAAGCCACCACGGCCCGGCGCAACAGGAATCTACGGGGCCTTCGGCCCAGCCGCGAGTCTTTCGCGGGGCCGTGGGTCTTTCACGTGGCCGCGGGTCTTTAGACCCGCCTCACCGAGCTGTTCTAGCCAGCCATCTTTCGGACGACCCACGTGGTCATGCACCGCTGGTCCTGGACCACTGTCGTCTTCAGCGGATCCAGCAACCGGCCGCCCATCTCCCGCGTGAGCGCGGTCAGGTAGTCCGCGTCCACGAGGTACCGCTCGCTGCCGTCCGGAAGGCGGTGACGCCGGCCCGCGACAGGCACCATGCGGTGCTCCATCCCGATCGACGAGGCGAGGCGGCAGAAGAACAGGCCGCCCGGCCTGAGCGCCTCCCAGCAGGCCCTGAGCATGGCCGCGAACTGGGCGTCGTCGCGGGCAAAGTGCAACACGGCGCTACTCAGCACGACGTCGGCACAGGCCGCTGGAAACACCGGCTCCTCCACGGCTCCCACCCGGAAATTGCTCGCGGGCAGCTGCGGCGCCAGATGCGAGGCGAGGCGCCGGACGGCGTCGATCGACCCGGGATCTGCATCGACGCCGAACACCTCGAAGCCGGCGTGTAGCAGGTAAACGAGATTGCGCCCGGCGCCACACCCCATGTCGAGCACCCGCATGCCGGGCGAGATGCGACCGCGCAGGAGCTGGTCGAACAGGTAGATGTCGATGTCGCCGAACTGCTCGCGGAGGTCCGACATGCTTAGCGCCACCGGAAAATCTTGAGCGCGATCACGAACGGCACGATGCCCCAGGCGACGAGAATCGCGAGCTCGCCTCTGATGACGCTGAGCGGCGCGCCCTCGAGCACGACCGCGCGCAAGGCATCCACGAGCGCAGTGAGCGGCAGCGCCTGCACGATCGGCTGGAGTGGCGCCGGAAAGCGCGACGCCGAGAAGAAGACGCCGCTGGCAATCCACATCGGCAGCAGGATCAGGTTGATCAGGCCGGAGATGGCTTCAAAAGTCTTGGTGCGACTCGCCGCCAGCAGGCCGATGGCGCCGCACGACAACGCGCCGAGGAGCGACACCACCGCGAGCGCCAGCAGCGAGCCGCGGAACGGCATGCCGATAACGTAGCGGCCAAAGAGCAGCGGGATGGCGACTTCTGGCAGCAAAAACATCAGGCGGGCGAACATCTGCGCCAGCAGGTAGTGGCTGCGCCGCATCGGACTCGCCACCATGCGCTTGAGCAGCTTCCGCATGCGCGCCTGCACGATCGAGAACGCGATCCCCCAGATGCTGGTGCCGATGATCCCCATTGCGACGAGGCCCGGGATGAGCCAATCGACGTAGCGCGATCCAGGCAACGCCACGTGCTCCTCCTGCGCCGTCCACGGATCGGAGCGGCCTGCGGCCCGCTTGAGCGCGTCGTCCAGCACCAGCCGTGCGGCGCGACTGTCGGCGCGCGAGGGATCGAAGCGGTATTTCGGCGGGTCGCCCGGCACGACCACGATGTCCACGTCGCCGTCGCGCAGCGCCCGTGCCTCGTCGACGGCCGGAACCAGGTGCGGCGTCACGGTCTTGACCGCCGCCAGCGCCGTGCGAAGCGCCTCGGCGCCGTCGCCTTGCCGCACCCCGACGCGCACCGGTGCGTCGCCCGACGACGGAAACGCCACGGCCATGGCCACCGACATCAGGATCGGGAAGATGAACGCCCAGAAGAGCGCCTCCGGCTCCCGGAAGATCTCGCGCAGCCGGGCCAGCGTGAGCTCGACGAGCGGATGCGCGGCGCCACCTCGCGCCGTCTTGACGAGTAAGGTTGGTGGCATCTGAGTCAAAGGATCCCTCCGGAGCCTCGCTGGTCAATCCTCCCGCAGGTGCCGGCCGGTGAGCGACATGAAGACGTCCTCGAGCGTGCCGTGGTGCGTGACCACCTTGGGCGCGCCGAGCGACGAGATGAGAGACTTCGGCGTGTCGAGCGCGATCACCTTGCCCTGGTTCATGATGCCGACGCGGTCGCATAGCACTTCGGCCTCGTCCATGTAGTGCGTGGTCAGCAGAATCGTGCCGCCGTCGCTGCGAAACCGCTCGAGGATGCCCCAGAGCTGGCGCCGCGACTGTGGGTCGAGACCGGTGGTTGGCTCGTCGAGGAAGAGCAGGTCGGGCGCGCCGGCCAGCGCGCACGCCACCGAAAGCCGCTGTTTCTGCCCTCCCGACAGCTTGCTCACCCAGCTGGTGCGCTTGCTCTCGAGTTCGACGAGTTGGAGCAGTTCGCTCACCTCGCGCCCGCGATGATAGAAGGAGCGGAACAGCTTCAGCGTTTCCTCGACCGTGAGCTTGTCGGCCAGCTGCGTCTCCTGGAGCTGGATACCAAGGCGCTGCCGCAGCTCCGGCTCGTGCGTGGCCCATTGCAGGCCCAGCACCTCCACCAGGCCTTCGTCCGGCGCGAGCAGACCTTCGAGAATCTCGATCGTGGTGGTCTTGCCGGCGCCGTTCGGACCCAGCAACCCGAAGCACTCGCCGCGGCGGACCGACAGCGAGAGGTGGTCTACCGCCACCACGTCGCCATATCGCTTGACGAGCCCTTCGGACCGGAATGCAGTCTCGGACACGGTCCGCCTATTCTCCTCGACCGGCGGCGTGCACCCGGCGGCACTGCACTACAATCGCCGTCTACCGCCCGGGATTTTCGATGCTTGCGCGCCGATCTGCCGCTCTGGCCGCCGTCCTCGCTGCCCTGCTCGCTGCGGTGGCCGCGCCGCTCTCGGCGCAGTGGCCGACACACCTATCGGCCACGGCGCCTCGCACCGCCGACGGCGCGGTGGATCTGAAGGCGCCGGCTCCGCGGACACGCGCCGGCACGCCGGATCTGTCCGGCGTCTGGGAAAACGTCGGCTGGCGCGAACTGCAACAGCAGAGCGGCGACGTCAGCGGCACCGGCGGCTCGCCGGGCACGCGCGGACTGGTGGCCGCCCCGGCCGGCCCGCTGTCCGGCGGGCCCGGCCTGTTCTTCGACATCGGTGCCGGCGTCGCCGGTGGCCTGCCGCTGCAGCCATGGGCCGCGGCGCTGAAGAAGCAGCGCATGGCCGGCAACAGCCAGGACAACCCCGACGCCCATTGCCTGCCGCTTGGCAACATGCAGCTGCACACGCATCCGCAGCCGCGAAAGATCATCCAGGCCAGCGACGTCGTGGTGATCCTCTATGAAGGCAACGCCGGCGTCCGGCAGATCTTCACCGACGGCCGCCCGCTACCGACCAACGAGCCGCAGGCGTGGTGGTTCGGCTACTCGTCCGGCCGCTGGATGGGCGACACGCTGGTGGTCGAGACAACCGGCTTCCGCGACGGCGGCTGGCTCGACGTCAACGGCAGTCCGCTCACCGATCGCGGGAGGACCATCGAGCGCTACCGCCGCACGAGCTACGGGACGATGGACGTGGAGATGACGGTCGACGATCCCAAGGCGTACACCAGCCCATGGACGGTCACGATCAGGCAGCGCCTGATGCCCGACGACGAGCTCATCGAATTCGTGTGCCTCGAGAACGAGCAGTCCACCCGCCACTTCCAGTAGCCTCCCTGAGCCTCATTCCGTTGACACACGCGGATCAGCGTGGTCCCATGTCGGCCCAGTGTCCACGACGTCCCCGGCCGTCGAGCTGATCCTCGCGCGGCTGCGCGAAAGCGGCGACTTCCCCGCCATGGCCAAGACCGTCGGATCGGTGAGCGCGCTCACCTCCTCCGAAGACACATCGATCAGCGCCCTGGCGGACACGGTGCTGCAGGACTACGGACTGGCGCAGAAGCTGCTGCGGCTGGTCAACACGCTGGCCTATGCACAGCACGGCCAGGTGACGACGGTGTCGCGAGCGGTGTTGCTCATGGGATTCGACCGCGTGCGGACCGTGGCCACGGGCCTGATGCTCTTCGAGCACCTCCAGGCCCAGGCCAAGAGCCCGGCGCTGGTCGACGCGCTGAACATGTCGTTCTACAGTGCCATCCTCGGCCGGGCGATCGCCGGCCGGACCGGCCTGGCCGACAGCGAGGAGACCTTCATCAGCGGGCTCTTCCACAACCTCGGACGCACGCTCGTGGCGCTCTACCTGCCGGCCGAGGTCAAGGCGATCAGGGCCGAAGAGTCACGAAATCCCGACACCTCCGTCCTCAAGGTCCTCGGCATGTCCTATTCCTCGATTGGCGCCGCGGTGGCGCGCGCGCTCAATCTGCCCGAGCGCCTCCTCCAGAGCATGAACCGCATTCCCGGATCGCAGGCGCACCCGTCGATGACCGACGAGGAAAAGCTGGGCGCCCTGGCGACCCTGTCCAACAGTGTCGCCGATGCGCTGGCCACGCCCGCCAGCCCCAAGATGAAGAAGCAGGCGATCGATCGCCTGGTCAAGTCGTACGGGAGCGCGTTCGCCTCGCTCGACAGCACGACCATGGACACGCTCATCGCGGGCGCGGAAACCGAGCTGCACGAACACTCGAAGACCTTCAAGCTCGATCTCGACGGCAGCACGTTTGCCACCGGCCTCAGCGAATTCAAGGCCGACGCCATCGTGTCGGCCAGCCTGAGCCACATCTCCAGCGTGTCGGCGGCGGGCGGCCTGGTGGACCTCGGTCAGGGTGACCTGCCGGCGGAAGAGGTGCCGGAGACCGTGCTCACGCAGGGGCTGCACGAGGTGACGAGCCTGCTCGTCACCGAGTTCACGCTCGACGACGTGCTGCGCGTCATTCTCGAGACCATCTACCGCGCGCTCGGCGTCGGCCGTACCCGCGCCTTTTTTCTCTTGAAGGACGCCGCGCTGCCCAAGGCGCGCTTCCGCTTCGGCATGGGCCAGTCGGCTGCGGACATGCGGACGTGGATGGAGGTGCCCCTCAAAGGCACGCAGGATCTGTTCGTGCTGGCGATGAACCAGGCCCGCGACCTGGTGATCAAGGACCTGACGGCGGCGGACCTCGCCCCGCTCGTCCCCGAGTGGTACAAGCCGACGACGCAGGAGCGCCGCTATGCGGTTCTGCTGCCGCTCGTGGTCAACCAGAAAGGTGTGGGGCTCTTTTATATCGACGGCGACGAGGCCGGCGCCAGGCTGCTGACCCCGCCGGTCCTCAACAATCTCAAGGTGCTTCGCAGCCAGGCCGTGCTGGCCATCCACCAGAGCACGCTGCGCGCGGCGGCGCGCAAACGCTGACGCCTGCGCCCGGCCTCCCCGATCGGCTATACATACCCGCGATGTCACCTTCGCCCTGCATCATCACGGCCGCCATCACCGGATCGGTTCCGCGCAAGGAGAACAACCCCGCGCTGCCGATTACCGTGAGCGAGCAGATCGAATCCACCCACGCCTGTTACGAGGCCGGTGCGTCTCTGGTGCACGTGCACGTCCGCAACGACGATCAGTCCACGACGTCCAACCCGGACAAGTTCGCGGACTTCCTCGAACGCGTCCGCGTGCACTGCCCGGACATCATCGTGCAGTTCTCCACCGGCGGTCGCTCTGGCGTCGGCTCCGAGCGCGGCGGCATGCTGCACCTGAAGCCCGACATGGCGTCGCTCTCCACCGGGTCGTGCAACTTTCCGACACGCGTTTACGAGAACCCGCCCGATCTCATCCTCGAGCTCGCCGGCAAGATGAACCAGTACGGCGTCAAGCCCGAGATCGAGGTGTTCGATCTGGCGATGCTCTACAACGCGATCAACTATGTCCGCGACGGCCTGCTGAAAGCACCGCTGCACGTGCAGTTCGTGCTGGGCGTCAAACACGCGCTCCCGGCCGAACGCGACATCCTCGAGTTCGAGGTCGCCAAGCTCCGCGAGCTGATGCCCGAGGCCACCTGGGTGGCGGCCGGGATTGGCCGCCATCAGATCGACGTCAATCGCTGGTGCCTCGAGATGGGCGGCCATTGCCGCACCGGCCTCGAGGACAACGTGCGGTGGGACAAGCACCGCCTCGCGGCGTCGAACGCCGAGCTCGTCGCCCGCGTGGCCGGCCTGTGTGGTGAGCACGGCCGTCCGGTGGCCACGCCCGCCCAGGCGCGAGGGATGCTGGGGTTGCAGTGACCTCGCAGGGCGGTCTGAAGACCGCCCTCTACGTCATGTAGCCGCGGGTCTTCAGACCCGCCTCAGTCAGGACTGTGTGGCCGCGGGCCTTCAGACCCGTCCCAGTGGGCTCTGCGGTACAGCGTCTGTCGTTCAGTGGACGCGACGGGTACGAGGCGCGTGTCGGGGTTCGGGGTGCCCAGCCAGAAATCGCCGTCACTGCCCCCGGCGAGAAACGCCTCGACATCCGGCGCGACGATGCAACGCCCGCCCACCGACCGCACCACGAAGCGGTCGGAGTGGGGCCACTCGGTCGCAAACACGCGGCGGCCGGCCACCTCCGGCCGGTGCCCCAGAATCAGGCTCTGCGCCGAGCGGTCGACGTCGAGCAGCCGGTATGAGTGCCAGGCCAGTTTGCCTTCGGCGACGGCGAACGCCAGCGCCGCAGTGGCCGCCACGGCCATCGCGCGCGCCCGGTGCGCCTGCGCGGTGGCGCGCCAGGCTTCAACAACCAGCCACGCCACGCCGAGGGCGAAGAGCGGATAGAACGAGTTGAGATACCACTCGAGTTTGGTCACGACGACGCTGGGCAGGATCAACGTGGCCGCGCACCACGACGCGATGAGTACGGTGTTCGCCCGGTCACCGCCCTCGGGCATCACGAGCGCGCGCAGGCGCCGCCAGCGCGCCGGGAGGCAGACGAGCGCCACCAGCGCCGCCACCAGCCAGTCGTAGTGATGCTTCTGCAGGACGTAGAGGTAGTAGTACGGCGTCTCCTCGTGCCCGTCGAGCACGCTCGACGCGCGCGCGATAAAGTCCTGAAAGAACAGCGCGTCGAAGAAGCGCCAGCCGTCGAACCGCCACCGCGCCACGGCCCAGGGCGCCACGATCACGGCGAACAGGCCCGCCGCCGCCACGAGTGGCAGCCAGCGCGGACGAACCTGCCGCCGCGACCCGAGCTCGACGCCGCCGATGACGATGAGCGGCATGAGAATGCCCATGCCCTTCACCATGAACACCAGGCCGACGATCACGCCGAGCCAGGCGCGGCGCCACGGACGCTCGTCTGCCGCCCACACCGTCACCACGGTGAGCAGCACCAGCAGCGTGAAGAGCGAATCGGAGTTGCCCGAGCGGCCCGAATGGACGTAGAGGAAGCCGTAGCACGTGGCGAGCACGAGTCCGGCCATCACGCCGACGGCGCGGCCGAAGGCGCGCGAACCCCACCACACGAGGATCGCCACGGTCAGCCATGCCGCAATCATCGCCGGCAGTCGCAGCGACACGAGGCTCGGGCCGAATTCGGTGAACGCCAGGGCCACCAGCCACATGTGCAGCGGCGGCTTGGAGTTGTAGTAGTCGATCGCGCCAAGAAAGGTCTGACCGATCCAGTCGCCCGAGGTGACCATCTCCCCGGCACTGATGGCGTAGAGCGACTCGTCCCACACCTGGACCAACTCGTTTCCCACCCGAAACGCCAGGTTGAATGCGGCTACGGCTAACACCGCACCGGCCAGCCACCGCCCCCCGCGAGCCAGCCGTCCGACAACGAGCCGAACGAACCTCAAGAGCGGCACACCGTAACACAAAACTTGATGAGCTTCTTAACTATTTCTTAACACCCTCTTAGCATTCTTAACGTCTTGCGGGCCGTTTCTGGCGTGTGGCACCATCCCGGCTTCCAGGGTGCGCGCGCCGCAGGCATTCGTGAGCCTGCGGGTGCGCCTGGAGCAGACGGCATGATCTCCGACGACCTCGAAGCGCTCGCCCTCGCCGACGCCATCGGCGCGCTCGATCCCGAGGATCGCCTCGCTTTCGACGCGCGCGTCGCGGCGCTCCCGCCCGACGATCGCGCGGCCGTCGCCTCGCTCTACGACGTGACGCTCGCGCTCGCGTCGTCGGTCGAGCAAGCCGACCCGCCCGCCCGTGTGCGCGAAAGGGTCCTGGCCGCGACGCGGACGCCGGGCCGCTACACAGTCTTCGGCCGCGATCAGGAATGGGCGGACACACCGCTGCCCGGCATCCAGTCGAAAGTCTTGTCGGTGGACACGGCGCGCGGCGTCGTGACGCTGTTGATTCGGGCCAGCGCCGGCGCCGTGTATCCATCGCACCGCCACTCCGGGCCCGAGGAGTGTTACGTGATTCGCGGGTCCGTCGTCATCGACGGCCGTGTCCTGCTCGCGGGCGACTTCCACCACGCCGACGCCGGCTCCGATCACGGTGAGATCACGACGACCGAGGGCGCGGAGGTGTTGATCGTGGGCGCGATTGACGACTATCTCCCGGGCGCCCGCGCCTGACGCCGAACGGGCGTATGCTGGGGCCCCGTCGCGGGCCATCCCTGACGGGCGTTCGCGTGCGCCGCTGCGCTGCAATCAGGAGCGAGTCATGCCGAAGTATCTCGTGTCGATCACGTATACAGCCGAGGGGGCCAAGGGGCTCCGCAAAGACGGCGGCACCAAACGCCGCTCGGTCGCGGCCAAGGCCATCGAGAGCCTCGGCGGCAAGCTGGAGTCGCTGTATTTCTGCTTCGGCTCGCAGGACGCGATCGTGATCGCCGACCTTCCCGACGCAGCGTCGGCCGCCGGGCTGTGCCTGGCCATTGCCGCCACCGGCAGCGTCAGGCCCACCACGACGGTGCTCATCACGCCCGAAGAGATGGACCATGCGGCCGGCAAGAAGACCGCTTACAAAGCGCCCGGGGCCTGACTCAAAAACTCAATTGCACGCCCATGTCCACCTTCCGGGTCCCGGTGACGGCGGTGGCCTGGCCGAAGAAGGGTGACGTGAGCACACCGCTGTAGCCCACGTAGTTGGCGCGGTTGGTCAGGTTCTGGATCTGCACGACGATCTGCAGCCGGAACCGTGCCGCGTTCTGGTCGAAGGTCTGCACCGTGGGTGCGCCCGCGCCGCCGGCAATCACGCTGATGCCTGGCGGCAGCCGCGTTTGCACTTTCCCGAACAGGAACGTGTAGGCCGCCGCCGGATTGATGCTCCACTGCGTTGGCGCGCGTTGGGTGTTGCGGGCCACGCCCGCCGGCCGATCGTTGAAGACCAGATCGCCGTTCCCGTCGAACCCGGTGCGAATGGTGTAGGGCAGCCCGCCGTTCATATTGAAGTTCCACTGCATCAGGAAGTTCCTGACGAACTGGCTGTTGAACGTCAGGTTCACCCGGTGCGGGACTTCCTGCGACGCGGTCCCCCATTCCTGCGCCAGGCTGCCGGTGGCGGGGATGGCAAACGCGCCATCCGAGTCGTTCTCGAGGTTCGCCCACGTGTAGTTCGCAAACACGGTCGCCCGCTTCCAGTTGATGAGCGGCGCGTTGTACGCCGGGATCAACGCTCCCGGATTCACCGTCATCGCGACCTGCACCTCGTGCAGCCGCGACGCCGCGTCGGACACAACCTCGACGATGTTGCCGAAGCCGGGGTCCGGCCGCACGTCGTCCACCGGCGCGTTCAGATTGAGACCACGGAGGACGGAGACGCCACGCTGGTAGGCGTAGGTCACGCTCGTCTGGACCTGCCGGGCGAGCCGTTGATCGATGCCGCCGCTTACGCGGTTGGTGCGCGGCAGGCGCAGGCCGCCGTCCAGGAGGTAGCGGTTCGCCGGCGGCGCGGTCCCGACGTCGCCCACGTCGGGAAACGACGGGTCGACCAGGTCCACCTCGCGCTGGTTGAAGCCGTCCACGCGCAGCGTCTGCTCGTAGGTGTTGGCGGGCAGCCAGTCGTGGAAGATGCCCCAGCTCGTTCGCAGGGTGGTGGCGCCGCTCTTCAACGGCGCCCAGGTGACGCCGACGCGCGGCATGAAGCTGTTGTAGTCGGTGACGTGGGTCTGCGCTTCGTAGCGGACGCCCGCGCTCACGGTGAGGTTGCGCCGGATCCGCATGTCGTCCTGCCCGTACCAGCCCGCCTGAACGTTGGTGTAGCGGATCTCCGGGCTGCCGACGCGCTGAGTGTAGCTGCGCGGCCGGCCCTCCTCGAACGCCCGCTGGCTCTCGAACGTGTAGGTCCCGAGGTAGTTCGTCGTGTCGTCGGCGCGGACGCGCAGCGTGTCGAACTGCAGGCCGGTGCGGAACGAGTGGATGCCGCGCACGTAGTCGAGGTCGCTGCCGAGGTTCAGGCCGCGGTTGTGCTGCCCGCCGGCGCGCTGGGCGCCGCCGCGCGTGAACGCGTCGAGCACGCGGATGGTCTGCGCCTCGAACGCCGAGTGGGATTCGGAATCGCTCCAGAACATTTGCAACCGGGTCCGCAGGAACATGCGGCGGCCCAGCGGGCCCATGTGCTGCACGCGCAGGTTGTGGTTCGAGTTCTCGGTCGAATACGCGCGCTCCTCGTAGTCGTACTCTCCGATGCCGAGGTTGTCCACGGAATTCCGGTTGCTGTTGTAGCCGAACCGCAGCGTCTGATCGAGCGTCAGCGCGTAGTCGACGTTGGCGTTGACGTTGACGTTGTCGCGCGGCGTGCGCAGGCGCAGCGCCTCGGAGCGGGTGCCGTCGCCGATCGCGCGCGCCGCATTGATGTTCGGGGTCTCGTAGGAGTCGACGCCGTTCACGTTGAGGTTGAACGACGCCTTGTTCTGCACCAGGGCGCCGTTGAGGCCCATGTTGTAGTTCTTCAGCTGCTCGGGTCCCCGCACGGGTATGAAGGGGCTGCGCCCGCTCAGCGACCCGCCGCGGAACCGGAACGCCGTGTTGTAGCGGATCGGGCCGAGGCCTGGCTGGGTGATGATCTCGATCGAGATGCCGCCGGCCGAGTGGTTCTCGGCCGCGAACTGATCGCGCGAGATGCGGATCGACCGGATCATGGCCTTCGGCGGCAGCGATGCACCCTCGAAGCTGTCCACCTTGATCACGGCGCCGGGCCCGGCCATGTCCTGCAGCTGCTGCCGAAGCGTCTCGGGGTCGTCGGAGAGCGCCTCGAGCTGCTCGCGGGTCAGCACCGTGCCGAACGTAGACTGGCGATCCGCCGCCGACTCCTGCTTGTCGCGCTCGACGGTCACCGTATCCTGCACGCCGGCGATCGGCAGCATCATCACCTGTTTGTTGTCGCCCGCCCTCACCCGCACCTCGGGCAGTGTGCGCGTCTCGAAGCCGGGGAACTCGGCACTCACGGTGTAGCGGCCCGGCGGCAGACCGGCAACGCTCGCCACACCCTGCGCGTTGGTCTGCGCGGGTTCGGCTGTGTGCGCCTTCGTCGCCCCCTCGGCGCCCGCGACGGTCACCGTGGCGTTGGCGATGACGGCGCCACTGGGGTCCACCACGGTGATCTGCAGCGTGCCCGGACGTGCGGCCTGTGCTCCCGCCGGCCGCGCCGCGGTCAGCGTGATCGTCGCGAGAAGATACACGGACAGTACGACGTGCCCGAACCGGGCAAATCTCGAAACCATGGGTTACCTCGTTGGTCTAGTCCCCTTGGGGACCAGTGGCCTAGCCGCCGGACTCGAACCGTCTGGGATCGACGCGCGCGTTGATCCGGAACCGATCGAACGTCGTTTCCTCCGTGGTCTCACCGCCCACCGCGCGCCGGACACGCGTCGGCAGCTGCAGTCCGTCGAATGATCGGTACTCCGCGAAGTAGAGGCGGTTCTCCACCGGTGCCGGCGGTGCGGCAGGGGGAGTCGACGAGTCGGGAACCGCACCGCCGCGGCCGGGCCCGCCTGGACCTCGCCCTCGGGCCGGTGCCGGACGTGCCTGCCAGCTGAGCATGACCGGGAGATGCGTTTTGCCGTCGATGAACAGCCGCGCGGCGAAGTCGCCCTCGCCGGTGACATCGATCACGTCGGCGCGCCCCTGCGGGGCTTCGGCCTGGCCGGCGTACGCGAAGGACAGCGGATAGCTGGAGTACGACGACGCGAAGACCCCGAGCATCAGCCGGGCAAATTCCTGTTTGGCCGTCACGAGCTGCTGACGAGCCGCGGCCTCCATCTGCTGCGGCGTCGGGGCCGGCCCGCCGGGCCGCGTCGGAGGCGGCTGCGGCGCCGGGCTCTGTACAAAGCGATCGCCGTTGAAGCCGGTGACGGCCGGACCGGCATCCTGCGCGGGGAACTCGTCGCGCCGCGCGAATCGGTCAGGCAACTCCGCCTGAATCTCAAACTCGATCGGCACGAGGTTGTCGCCCCGCACTTGACGGGTGCGGCCCGTCACCACCAGCGTCTTCATCGCCGAGAGCCCGCCGCCGATCGCCGCGCGTGCCTCGGCGAGGACACGCGACACCTGCTCGGCTGTCGGACCCGCCGATGGGGCTTGTCCGTTCGTGGAACTCGCGACGAGTAGCGCCCCGAACGAGAGCGCGACCGCCGACACCGGTATCCAGACGTGCACACCACGCATTCGCATGCCCCTCGCTTGAACCGCGATATGACGTGATTACGAACGACGGCCCCGGCCGTCGCGAGGCCTTGTCGGTCATCGCCTTAGACGCCCTAAGTGCCAATTTGGTTCACATCTGAATCGCGTCATGGGCTCGCACGCGACGATGGCGACGCTACGGCTGAGGCATGCCGCTGCTTCGTCGCCTGAGTCCCCCCGGCACGTTCGACCTCCAGGCCGGTCAGACGCAGATCGAGGGATGCCGGCGTACACTGCCAACCCGATGCGCATCCGACTCTCCGACGACCGGCGGGCCACGCTCCTCCGCGCGATCAAGCAGCACTTCGCCAAGGAGTTCGACGACCCGATCAGCGACTTCCGCGCCAGCGATCTGCTCGACTTCTTCGTCCGCGAACTCGGGCCGCCGGTCTACAACCAGGGCGTCCGCGACGCCTGCGGCTACGTGCAGGAGAAGCTCGGGGACATCGAAGGCGAGATCTACGAGCCCGAGCCGCGGTAGCGGTAGAATCGCCCGCAGATCTTTTCGAGGGGCACAGGGAGGACTCCATGAGAGCGCTCGTATCCGTGTCGCTCGCGGTTGCGCTGCTCGCCGCCGCGCAGCCCGCGCTCGCGCACCACTCGTTCGCCGCCGAGTACGACGATCAGAAGCCGCTCAAGATCACCGGCACGCTGACCAAGGTGGACTGGATGAACCCGCACATCTGGTACTACGTGGAGGTGAAGAACCCGGACGGCTCGGTGACCAGCTGGGCGATCTCGGGCGGGGCGCCGGGTCAGCTGATGCGGCGCGGCATCACCAAGGATCTGCTGGTGGTCGGGTCCACCGTCAACGTCGAAGGCTTCCGCGCCAAGGACGGATCCAACAACGGGTTCGGGCAGCGCGTCACCTATCAGGACGGCCGCAATGTGTTCACGGCTACCGATCCAGCGGGCCGCGCGCCGGAGCGCTGAGCGCAGGAGGACGAGATGAAGGCCTCATTCCAATGGCTGCTGCTTGCGCTGGTTGTCGTGTGCCCCTGCGGCTGGTCGATTGCCACGGCGCTCAACGCAGCGCAGGCCCCGGCGGCGCAAAAACCCACCGCCAGTCAGGGCGCGATCCCGCGCACGGCGGACGGCAAGCCCGACTTCACCGGCACCTATCAGTGGCCGACCTACCTGCCTGGCGACGAGCGCGGCCGCTCCTCGGCGACGGTGTTCGACCGCAAGCGGTTCGCACCGCTCAAGCCGGGCGGCGACGCGTTCCTCGAGCCGCGCACCGGCGATCCGCGCCACGACGAGCCGCGCGACTTCTGCATGCCCGCCGGATTTCCGGGCGGCATGCTGTCGGCCAACGCGATGCAGCTGTTCCAGACGAAGAACCATCTCGTGATCGTGCACGAGTTCCAGCGTATGAGCCGGGTGATCCCGCTCGACGGACGGCCGCACCGCACAGGGCTCGAGCCGATGTTCTATGGCGATCCGGTGGGCCGCTGGGACGGCGAGACGCTGGTCATCGAGACCACCAACTTCAAGCGCTGGTCGCTCGACGACTACTACTACACGAACCCGAAGGAATACCGGATGCACAGCGACGCGCTGCGCACGGTCGAGCGGCTGCGGTGGAAGGGCCCGGCCGCCATCTCCTACACCCTCACCATCGACGACCCGAAGATCTTCACGCAGCCCTGGAGCCAGGAGTTCGAAATCCTGGCCAAGCCGGAATGGGACAAGGACGGGGTCTTCGAATACGTGTGCGAGGAGAACAACCGCTGCCCTGGAGGCAAATGCGGCTCGGAGAAATAACACTGGTCAGGTGTGTCGGGTAGGTCAGGTGGGCCTGGACCCAGCTGGCCTGCCCGCCTCGGCGAGCAGCTGCCGCACCTCGTCGTCGCTCGTTTCCGAGAAGTCGAGATACCAGGCCCCGACCGCAACGAAGCGATCGGGACTGATCACGCAGACGACGTCGTCGGCGACCTGCCGCATGGCGTGACAGGTGTCGCTGGCGCCGACGGGCGCCGCCACAATCACCCGCCCGGCGCGCAGCCGGCGCACCGCCTGCACGGCCGCCCGCATCGTCGACCCCGTCGCCAGCCCGTCGTCCACGAGGATCACGGTGCGGCCCTCGAGCGGCATAAGCGGACGTCCACCACGATAGAGCCGTTCACGCCGATCGAGCTCCGCGAGCTCGGCGCGGGCCACGGTCTCCACCACGTCCGGTGCTGGACGCAGCCAGTTGATCACCTCGTCGTTCAGCACCTGGACGCCGCCGCTCGCAATCGCGCCCATCGCGAGCTCGACGTGGCCCGGCACACCGAGCTTGCGCACGGTGAAGACGTCGAGCGGGAGGCCCAGTGCCGCCGCGACTTCGTAGCCCACCGGCACGCCACCGCGCGGCAGCGCCAGCACGATGACGTCGTCGCGATGCGCAAACATCTCGAGCCGCGCCGCGAGCGCGACGCCGGCCTCGTGACGATCCTTGAAAGCTCGTGTGTTGGGACTTCCCCACGGGGTCATGCCCATCACTGGCGCTCCCTCACGCTTACTTGTGCACCCGATTGCACGATTTCTACAACCTGAGCCGGCTACCAGACCCGGACGCGCGTCTCCGGCGGCAGATACAACGCCCGGCCGGGCTGCACGCTGAACGCCTCGTACCAGGCATCGAGGTTGCGCACCGAGTCGGCGCGGTACTCCCCGGGCGCGTGCCCGTCGGTAATGACGGCCTGCCGCAACGCCGGCTCGCGCCACTTGGTCAGCTCGATCTGAGCGTAGGCGACGAAGAACTGCTGCGGGCCGGTGAAGCCGGCCAGTTCGGGCGCGGCGGCGCCACCGAGCGAGGCGCGCCAGCCGTCGAACGCCGTGGCGAGTCCGGCCACGTCCGCGATGTTTTCGCTGAGCGTCTGGGTACCGTTCACGTGCAGATCCGGGAAGGGCGCGTAGGCGTCGTATTGGGTTGCCAGCGCCTTGCCGGCGGCGCGGAAGTGCTCGAGGTCTTCCTTCGTCCACCAGTTGGAGAGCCGGCCCTCGGCGTCGAACATCGCGCCCTGGTCGTCGAAGCTGTGGGTGATCTCATGGCCGATCACGGCACCGATCGCGCCGTAGTTGGCGGCCGCCGGCGCCGCCGGGTCGAAATACGGCGGCGTGAGGATGGCAGCCGGAAAATTGAGCGCGTTCTGCAGCGGCAGGTTGAGCGCGTTGACGGTTTGCGGCGACATCCACCACTCGCCCTTGTCCACCGGTTTCCCGATCTTCGCCAGTTGTCGTTCGTACTCGAAGCGCTCGGCGCGCTGCCGGTTGCCGAAGGCGTCGCCCTTCACGATCTGCAGGCCGCGGTAGTCCACCCACGCGTCGGGATAGCCGACGCCGACGCGAAGCGTGGCGAGCTTCTGGCGCGCCTTGACCCTGGTGGCGGGCGACATCCAGTCGAGCCGATCGATGCGGGCGCCGAAGGCCGTGACGAGGTTCTTCACCATCACCTGCATCTGCGCCTTGGTCTCGGGCGGAAAGAACTTGGCGACGTAGAGCTGCCCCACCGCCTCCGGCAGTGCCCCGTTGGTGGCGGCAATGCCTCGCTTCCAGCGCTCCGCCAGCTGCGGCGTCCCGTTCAGCACTTTGCCGTGAAAGGCGAAGCGCTCATCGACGAACGCCTTGGGCAGGACCGCAGCAGTGCGATCGATGGCATGGAACGTCAGCCAGTGCTTCCACGCGCCCAGCGGCTCGCTGCGCACCAGCGCCGAGAGGCCACGGGTCGCCGCCGGGTGCCACACGATGACGATCGGCGCCGTGTCGAGGCGCGCGCCGGCCAGGAACGCGTCCCAGTCGAGGCCCGGCGCCCTGCGGGCGAACTCGGCGCGCGGCCACGGGTTGTTCGCCTTGAGCACGTCGAGCGACTCGGCGCGCGTCGCCTGCACGCGTGCCATCTTGGTTTCGAGCGCGACGATGGCGGCCGCAGCCGCGTCGGCATCCGGGACGCCGGCCAGCCTCAGCGTGCGGGCGATGTGACCGGCATACTCCTGACGAATACCGACCATACGTGCCGACGCACCCAGGTAGTACTCGCGATCGGGGAGGTCCAGTCCACCCTGCAAAAGGTATGGCCGGCTCGTTGAGGGATCGTCGAGCGCGGCGGTCACCCACACCCCAAAGAGCCGATCGGTGTGGAAGTTGGTGTTGTTGAGTGCGTCGACGTCGGCGCGCAACTCTTCACCGAGCGCCCGCGACAGGGCGGCATGGGAATCGATGGCGGCAATCCGCTCCAGCAGCGGCGCGAGCGGCGCCAGCGCCTTGGCCTCGATGCCGGCTTCGTCCATGTAGCTCGCGTAGTAGTCGGCGGCCTGCTGCTGCACCGAGCCGGCGGCCGCACCCGCTGCGCCAGCGGCTTCGAGCAGCCCGCGCGTGCGTCGGGCCGCTTCTTCGTTCATCGCTTCGCCCGGACCCCACGAGCTGCGATCGGCCGGAATCTCGTTCTGCGCCAGCCACGAGCCGTTGGCGAATTTGTAGAAGTCGTCGCCAGGATCCACGGACCGGTCGATCGCCGCCACGTCGATGCCGTGCACGGCTGGGGGCGCCGCCGGGGCTGTTGCGGCGGCCGGAGCGTTCGACGCCGCCTGCCGGCAGCTCGACGCCGCGAGCCCGGAAGAGACGACCAGCGCGAGTATCAGGTGAAGCCGTACGGGACGGTCGGGGTTGAACATGAGGCCTCGGCGTCAGGAGCGTTTTGCCAAATTCAGCATTGTAAGAACCGCCCGTCAAGCGAAAACCGGCGAGTTTGAGCGAGGCACCCAGTTTGCAGCCAGCCTCGACATGCGCGGCCGTGCCTTCGTCACGACATTCGTCCCGGCGATGGCGCTCGCCCTGCTGCTGAGCGTACCCGCGCGGTTGCACGCCTACTCGGTGCTCGCGCACGAGTCGGCCATCGATGCGGCCTGGGACCGCGAGCTGCGGCCGCTGCTCCTCCGGCGCTTTCCGCGCTCCACGCCGGCCGAACTCGAGCGCGCCCGCTCGTTCGCCTACGGCGGTTCCGTGATTCAAGACCTTGGCTACTACCCGTTCGGCAACAAATTCTTCAGCAACCTGCTCCACTATGCCCGCACCGGCGACTTCGTCGAGTCGCTCGTCCGCAACGCGCAGACCGTCGACGAACTGGCCTTCTCGCTGGGCGCGCTGGCGCACTACGCCAACGACATTGCCGGCCACCCACTCGCCGTCAACCGATCGGTGCCGCTCGCATTCCCGAAACTCCGGGCCAAGTTCGGCGACGAGATCACCTACGTGCAGGCGCCCAAGCACCACGTCATCGTCGAGTTCTCGTTCGACGTGGCGCAGGCGGCGCGCGGGCGCTACTCGTTCACGCAGTACCGCAGCCTGCTCGACTTCCAGGTGGCGACGGCCCTGCTCGAGCGCGCGTTTCGCGACACCTATGGGCTCGAGATGGGGGACGTGTTCGGCGACGAAGAGCGCGCCATCGCCACCTACCGCTACGCCGTCAGTCAGCTGATTCCCGCCCTCACCGAGGCGGCCTGGCGCGACAAGCGTGAGGAGATCCTGGCGAACACCCCAGCCGCCGATCGCAGCAGCGTCGTGTTCCTCTATCGCCCGGTGGATTACGAAGAGACCTACGGACGCAACTACCAGAAACCGGCCCGCCTCGCGCGGTTCCTGGCCTCGGTCTACCGAATCGTCCCCAAGGTCGGGCCGCTCAAGCCGCTCGCCTTCAAGGCACCGACGCCCGAAGTGGACCGGTTGTTCGAGGACAGCATCGAGCGCGCCCATTCCCGCTTCCAGGCGATGCTTCGTCAGGTGCGCGACGGGACGCTCGACCTGTCGAACACCAATTTCGACACCGGCGAACCCGTGCACGTCCACGAGTACGAACTGGCGGACGAGACCCATGCCGAATGGCTCGAGGCGCTCGCCAGGCACGACTTCGCAGGGGCGTCGCCGACGGTCCGCCGGACGCTCGACAGCTATTACCGGAACGCCCCAGCCCCCGACCCGCGCGACCGCAAGGCGCGGAAGGAATGGGAGCGGGTGCGCACAGCGCTCGCGCGCCTCGATCGGGCGGCGCCGCCGGCAGCGGCGCGGCGGCTGGATTGACCGCGCCGCGGCGGCTTGACTCGACGCGGAAACTCCTCGACGATGCGCGCGCCCGCGGTGTCGGCGCGGGCCCTCAGGGAGGTGCGCCATCGCCCCGGTATCCCGTCTTCCATTCCGGTTCGGTTTCGTCTACCTGACGCTCTACTCCCTGGCGACGCAAATCGCCGGCGGGCTGCTGATCGTGCCCGGAGCGGCGCTTCCGGCGCTTGGCGCGGTCTGGCCGATGCGGACCATCACCGAGTGGAGCGCGGCGAACGTGTTTGGCGTGGCCGCGCCGCTCGTGGCCGGCAACAGCGCCGACACGCTGTTCCATTGGGTGCAGCTGGCATGGTTGCTGGTGGCGTCGATCGCCGTGACGGCCGTGTGGATGGCCACCGGCCGTGCGGCGGCCCGCGACGAGCGCCTGCGCACCTGGTTCCGGCTCTTTCTCCGGCTGGCCCTGGCCGCGCAGATGTTCTATTACGGCATGGCCAAGGTGATTCCCTCGCAGTTCCCGCCGCCCGGCCTCGTCACGCTGATCGAGCCGGTGGGCGCGTCCTCGCTGTCGGATCTGCTGTGGACCTTCGTGGGCGCGTCGCTCCCCTATCAGGTCGTCACCGGCGGTGCCGAGCTGCTGGCCGGTCTCCTGCTCCTCACGCCGGCCACGGCCACCGCCGGTGCGCTGCTCGCGCTCGCCGACATGGCGCAGGTCTTCGTGCTCAACATGGCCTACGACTTCGGCCTCAAACAGATCGCGTTCCATCTCGGGCTCATCGCTGCCGTGCTCCTCGCTCCCGAGGCCCGGCGCCTGATCGCGGTGCTCGCCGGCCGGGCCGCGGGCCCGTCCACGCAGCCGGCGCTCTTCCGCACCGCGCGCGCCAACCGCGCCGCGCTCGTGGCGCAGGTGGCGCTCGGCGTCTACCTGATGGCGACGTTTGCGTCGCTGAGCGTGCGCTACTGGTACGGAGAGGGGGGCGGCCGGGCTCCCCGCTCGCCGCTCTACGGCATCTGGGACCTCGAGGAGCTCTCCGTGGACGGCCGCATCGGGCCCGCGGCGCTGAACGACTACGACCGGCGCTGGCGCCGCGTGATCTTCGACACCCCGCGTGTCGCCGTCTTCCAGCGCATCGACGACTCGCTGGCGCACTACGGTGCGTCGTTCGACGAAGGGCGCGCGGCGATGACGCTCACCAAGCGAAGCAGCCGGACGTGGCGGGCCGACTTCTCGGTGGAACGCCCCGCCCGTGATCGCCTCGTGCTCGACGGCATGATGGATGGCCACCACATCGTCCTGCGGCTGGCGCTCCTGGATCTCGATACCTTCCGGCTGCTCAACAGCCGTTACCGCTGGGTCCGGCCCCCCGATCCGTTCGCGGGGTGAGCGCTAGCGTGGCGGCTGTTTCTCGTAGACGGTCGTCGTGACGGCTGGCCGGCCGCCCGGCGCGACGGTGGTCGTGCGCGTCGTCATCGTCCGGCCGTCGGGAGACACCTTAATCCGCGCTCGCGCGGCCACACGGCCGTCGATCTTCACGACGACGTCGCTCCCATCGTCGGTTGATGGCGTGTAGGCATAGGTGATGGCGTCGTCCACGCCCTGCAACGGATAATCGCGACTGTCCATCCGTCCCGTCCACTCGACATGGCTGGTCCCGCCTCGCGGATACACCATGTCGTAGATCACGGTGAACCCTTCGGACGTGCGCGCGATACGGTAGGTGGCACGCCGGTAGGGCGGCGCCGCGGGATAGGACGAGCGATCGACCTGCAACTGCCACGAGCCGAGCCACGAGTCGGGCACTCCCTCGGCGGCGGCAGCCGTAGCGGCGACGGCGAGGGCCAGGCTTATGATGATGGGGCGCACCTGCCTCCGTCTCCTCGGCGGCGACTATATCCCGGCTCTCGGCGAATTCCGACCATGACCATCTTCTTCCGGCGGTATGCCGGCGAACTCCTGATGCTGCTGGCGCTGGCGCTGAGAGTTGCGGCCGTCCAGTTGCACCCGGTCTGGCGCACGCTGTTTGCCGACATGGGCAACTATCGCGACATCGCCGACGACATCCTGCGTGGCTACTGGGAACCGGGCCATTTCCTGCCCGCGATTGGCTACTCGCTCATCGTGGCGGCGATCAAGCTGCTGGTCGGCAACTGGACCGCGGCCGTCGGCTTCTACCACGTCGTCCTCTCCACGGCGACAGTGTGGCTGGTGTGGAAGGCTGCCGAACGGGGGTTTGGACCGCGCGTCGGATTGCTGTCGCTCTTCGTCGCGGCCGTCCACGTGCCATGGATCGTCCTGACCACCGTGAACCTGTCGGAAACCACCTTCACCTTTCAGATGGCGCTGCTCGTGTGGGCTGGTCTGGAAGTCGTGGAGCGTCCCACCGTGCGGTGGTCGGCGCTGTGGGGCCTGATCTGGGTGACCGGTTTCTGGGTGAAGGGCACGCACGCTTTCCTCGGTCCGTTGTTCCTGCGCGCCATCCTGGCGTGGCGGCGCTGGTCGCGGGAGGCGATCGTGAAGGTCGCCCTGCCGATCAGCGCGGTCGCCGGCGCCGGCTCAAGAGCGAGATCCGGTTTCGCGTGCCGTTCGACGTGTGGTTGATCCCGTTGGCGATTTCCGGCTGGCTGCAGGTCACGAAGCCCTGCAAGCCCTACCCAGGATGAGGGATGCGGGGGCTGCGTCCTTGTATTCACTGCCCCTTTCTGTTAGATCCGATGCGCCACCGGCAACGCCGGCAGCTTCCCCTGAGCTACACGGAGAACCACATGAGAACCCTTGCGGCCCTCGTCGTCCTGCTGGGTGTGATCACGCCCACGGTTTCGGGACAGACCGCCCCGAAGACCAAGAAATTCCTCGGCGGCCCGTTGGTAATCGAGGACCAGGGCAGCTTTTTCGTCGGTGGCGTGCAAAAGATCACCGAACACGCGGCCGCCCTGCCGCCGCCGGCGCCAGGAACCGCCGCCCCCTCGGGTCCGGTGCCGCAGCAGATCACGATCGGGCAGATGTACGTGCAGTTCCAGATTCCGGCCAAGAAATACGGGGCCGCATGGCCCGTGATCATGGTGCACGGGTCCACGCACACCGGCGCGTGCCTCGAGGCGACCCCCGACGGCCGCGAGGGCTGGTACCCCTACTTCGTCCGGAAAGGCGTCCCGAGCTACGTCGTCGATCAGGCCGGCCGCGGACGCTCCGGGTTCGATGAGTCGGTCATTCACGAGGGTGAAGCCCGGCTGGTGAGCGGCGATACCAAGGGCGCGGCGGACCTGCTCCCGAGCTTCGGCCGCATCACCGACAACGGCGCCTGGACGGCCTGGTTCGGCCACCTCGTGCCCGCCGGTTCGACCGTCCTCACCGGCCGGCTCATCCCGCACGGCGACCCCGCGGATCCCAACCCGAAGCCCGATGGCTATCAGCACGTCGCCCCGCTCTTCCCGCTCGACGCCGTCGATCCGCACGCGGTGTCGCGGACCGGCGCAATTGGACCGGCGCCGGCGAGTCCCGGAAACGCCTACGCACTCGAGTACTACAAGCAGCTGGTGCCGAACGCGGAGGTGACGCTCCCGGGATCGACGTGTGCGAGCTGCGATCCGAAGGAGCTCTCGCCGGCCAATACCTGGACGCCGCAGAACCTGGCGGCGCTCGTCGAGCGGCTCGGCGGCGCCATCGTGGTGACGCACTCCCAGTCGGGCATCATGGGCCACCACATGACGCGCATCCTGAAGGAGCACGGCCATCTCGATCTCCTGAAGGGGCTGGTCACGCTCGAGGGCTCGTGCTCGCTCCCCAACAGCGGGCTGACGGCCGCCGACTTCGACAACATCCCGTATATGGCGCTGAAGGGCGATTACACGAACACGAGCACCGTGTGCCAGGAGACGGTGGACGCCATCAACGCGCGCCGTGCGGCCAAGCAGGGCACTGCGAAGGCCGATTACTTGAAGCTCGACGACATGGGCCTGCTGGGCGTCACGCACATGATGATGCTCGACCGGAGGAACCTCGAAATTGCCGACATCATGCTGAACTGGGTCACCAAGAACGTCCGCGCCAGCAAGCGCTGATCGCGTGCCTGAGGCGGGCCTTGGGGCTCGCGACCACCTTCATCCTCCCTGGAGAGGAGCGCATATGAGTAGATCGTCCCGGTTGTATATCCTCGTCGCCTTCGCGTTTTCAGTCGTCGCTGCCGCGTGCAGCTCGGGTTCAGCGCCAGCACCAGCTTCGTCCACCGCACCGGCCGGCGGGTCGGCCTCCGCCTCCGCGGCGGACAAGGAATGGACGACGCCGAACAAGAATGCGGCGGCCACCCGCTACAGCGGCCTCGGCGAAATCACCGCCGACAACGTCAAGAACCTCAAGGTCGCGTGGAGCTTTTCCACCGGCGTCCTGCGCGGCCACGAAGGCGAGCCGCTCGTGGTCGGCAGCACGATGTACCTGCAGACGCCGTTCCCGAACATCGTCTACGCGCTCGATCTGAGCAAGGAAGGCGCGCCGATCAAGTGGAAGTACGTGCCGAAGCAGGAGGCGGCTGTCATCCCTATCGCCTGCTGCGATACCGTCGCGCGCGGCGTGGTGTTTTCGAACGGCAAGATCTTCATGAACCAGCTCGACACCAACACCGTGGCGCTCGATGCCGAAACGGGCAAGGAGCTGTGGAAGGTCAAGCAAGGCGACTACAAGCAGGGGCAGACGATTACGTCGGCGCCGATGGTGATCAAGGACAAGGTCATCTCCGGCATCAGCGGCGGCGAGTTCGGCGTGCGCGGCTTCGTCACCGCCAACGACGTCAACACCGGCAAGCAGGTGTGGCGGATGTACAGTACCGGTCCCGAGGCCGAGGTCGGCTTCCCGGGCTCGGTGGAAACCTGGAAGGGCGACGAGTGGAAGCGCGGCGGCGGCACCACGTGGGGCTGGTATAGCTACGACCCCGAGCTCGACCTCTTCTACTACGGCACCGGCAACCCGGGCTCGTGGAACCCGGATCAGCGTCCCGGCGACAACAAGTACTCGATGACGATCTTCGCCAGGAATCCCGACACCGGGAAGGCGGCCTGGGCCTATCAGAAGACGCCGCACGACGCGTGGGACTACGACGGCATCAACGAGAACGTCCTGGCCGATCTCAACATCGGCGGCCAGACGCGCAAAGTGCTCGTCAACTTCGACCGCAACGGCTTCGCCTACGTGCTCGACCGCAAGACCGGCGAGCTTCTCAAGGCCGATCCGTTCGTGTTCACGAACTGGGCCAAGAGCATCGACCTCAAGACCGGCAAGCCGGTCGAGGACCCGGAGAAGCGCACGTCGGCGTCGAAGAACACCAAGGACATCTGTCCGTCGGCGATGGGCGGCAAGAACCAGCAGCCCGTGGCGTTCTCGCCGCGCACCGGATTGTTCTACGTGCCGTCGAACAATCTGTGCATGGACTACGAGGGCGTGGAAGTGAAGTACCAGGCCGGCCAGCCCTACGTCGGGGCGATTGTGGTGAGCAAGGCCGGCCCCGGCGGCCACCGCGGCGAGTTCCTCGCGTGGGATCCAGTCGCCGGCAAGAAGGTGTGGGGCATCAAGGAGCCGCTCTCGGCATGGGGCGGCGCGCTGGCGACCGCCGGCGATGTGGTGTTCTACGGCACGATGGAAGGCTGGCTGAAAGCGGTCAACGCCAAGACCGGCGACGTGCTGTGGAAGTTCAAGACGCCCTCCGGCATCATCGGCAACCCGATGACGTATGTGGGTCCCGACGGCAAGCAGTACGTGGCCGTGCTCTCGGGCATCGGCGGCTGGTCGGGCATCGGCGTTGCGGCCGACATGAGCCTCGAGGACGAGAGCGCCGGCCTCGGCGCGATCGGCGCCTTCAAGGATCTCGCCCAGTTCAGCAACCAGGGCGGCGTGCTGACGGTGTTCGCGCTGCCCTAGGAGTTTCGTGTCCCGTTCCGGATTCCTCGTCGTCTGTCTCGCGTTGGCCTGCCCGGGGCTCGTCTCCGGGCAGGCGCCACGCGACGGGCAGCGGCCGGCGACGCCGCGAGGGGTCGTGGCGCCGTTCCGGGTCTGCGCGGATCCCGAGAACATGCCGTTCTCGAACCGGAAGATGGAAGGCCTCGAGAACCGCATCGCGGCCGTCCTCGCGCAGGACTTCGGGGGGTCTCCGAGCTACGTGTGGTGGGGCCAGCGACAGGGCTTCATCCGCAACACGATGAACGCGACGCTCGAAGAGGGCCGCTGCGACGTCGTCATGGGCGTACCGGTCGGCTACGACCTCGTCCACGTGACGGCGCCGTACTACCGGTCCACCTATGTGTTCGTCTACAAGCGGGGGCGGGCTCCCATCCGGTCCCTCGACGACCCGGCGCTCAAAACGCTGAAGATCGGCGTGCATCTGCTCGGCAACGATTACGAGAACCCGCCCCCGGTGCACGAACTCGGCAAGCGCCACATCGTGGACAACGTGATGGGCTTCAGCACGTTTTACTCGGCGGAGAATCCGCCCAGCGCCATCGTTGACGCGGTGGCCTCCGGTAAGATCGACGTCGCGATCGTGTGGGGACCCGTGGGCGGCTACTACGCCGCCAGGCAGAAGACGCCGCTGCAGGTGACACCCATTCCGTCCGCGCCGGGCGACCTGCCGTTTGCGTTCGACATCGCCATGGGCGTCAAGAAAGGGAACGACGCGCTGCACGCCCGCGTGCAGCAGGCCATGACGCGCCACCGGGGCGAGATCGACCAAATCCTGAAAGACTTCAACGTTCCGCTTCTCGAACGAAAGGCGAGCACCGCACGATGAGGATCCTGGGTACCGTGGCAGTCTGTTTCATGGGCGTCATTATCTGGTCCGCGTCGAACGCGGCAGTGTCGGCCAATCCGCGCGCCGAACCGCGCGCGGCGCAGGCGGCACCAGCCGCCGACCTCTATCAGGACGTCTACAACGGCTGGAAGTGGTGGCACGTGTACTGTTACCGCTGCCATGGCACCGACGCCGTCGGCACCACGAACGCACCGAGCTTGATTGACACCAACGAGAAACTGTCGCGCGCGGCCTTCACCAAGATCGTCCGCGAGGGCGTCAAGGACAAGGGCATGGCAGCCTGGGACAAACTGCTCGACGCCAAGCAGATGGGGCAGCTCTACGTCTATGTGCGTGCCCGCGCCGACAAGGTGCTGCCGCCTGGACGGCCCGACGAAGTCGGCCCGAACCAGGGCAAGTGGGAGCCCGCCGACTGGACGCCCAAATAGCCTCTTGCCTTTAGCCTTGAGCCGGGCGCCCTTCCGACCGCCCGCTCAAGGAGCGGGGACGCGCAACCGCGAGAGCGCCGCCGGATCGGCAGCCAGGTCGCTTGCACCTGGTTGAAATCCACTCTGCTGGAGATAGTAGGCGACAAGGCTGGCGTAGTCGTCGGGCGACAGGCTGCCCGGGTTGTTCTGAGGCATCGTACGAGACACGACGGTGAAGAGATCCCGCAGCGTCCCGTTACCCCACTTCGAGCGCAGACTTGCGGCCTGGTCTTCGATGGCGTGGCAGGTTGCACACGCCTGACGGAACTGCTGCGCGCCCCGAGCCGCCTGGGCGCTGCTGAATACGCCATTAAACGCCGACGGCGGGGTCCCAAGTGCCACGCCCGACGCAGCCTGCGGGACAACGGCGGCAGCTGCAGCGGCTACACCCGACGACGACATCGACACCGGAGCCGGGCGGACGCGAGACGACTGCATCTGCACCGGGTCTGACGCCGAAAACACCCACACCGCCCCTGTGCCTTCCGAGAGCGTCACGTTCGTCAGTGGACCGAAGGACGTCGTCGGCCCCGTGCGTCCACCGGCAGTGATGGCCAAGTACTGCCGGCCATTCACCTCGAAGGTGATCGGTGCTCCGGAGACATCGCCGTTCAGGCGCGTCTGCCAGAGCAAGGCACCGCTGTCGCTGTTCAGCGCGAAGAACTCACGGTCGGCGGTACCGCCGAAGACGATGCCGCCGGCGGTCGCCAGCGCCGAACCCGTCATCGCCGCACCAGTTGGCGAACGGTAGGTCCAGGCGCGCTTCCCGGACACCGGATCGAACGCCACGAACTCGCCCACGTAGTCGTAGCCGGGTGCGCGTTTGGGGGTCAATGTGACGCCGGTATAGGCGCGACCGCGCACGTACGGCGTCGAGACGACCTTCGCGTCCATGCAGCTGTTGTTGATGCCCAGGTAATAGAGCCGGGTGATCGGGCTGTAGCTGGGCGCCTGCAGGTTTCGGGCACCGTGCAAGTGCGGGCACACTTCGAACACCTTACCGGAATCGACGTCGGCCACCGTCGGGATCAGCGCGGGATTGACAATCGGACGGCCCTGCGGCGTCCAGCCGGTGACGACGTTGTCGTACGCGGTCTTGAACGCATGCAGAAACTCGCCCGTCTGCCGATCGAGGACGACGCCCCAACCCATCTTGCCGGTCTGAATGAGCGCCTTCCGTGGCCGTCCGGCGATCGTGAGATCGACGAGCATGTTCTCGTAGCCCGCCCGATCCCAGTCGTCGGCGGGATTGAGCTGGAAGTGCCAGCGGATCTTGCCGGTCTGCGCTTCGACGGCCAGTACGGTGTTCGTGTAGAGGGCATCGCCGGCACCGCGCAGCGCGGTCGACCATGGCGATGGTTGTCCGGTGGAGAAGTAGACGAGGTGAAGATCGGGATCGTAGCTGACGGTATTCCACGGCGCGCCACCCAACGGCGGGACGTCGCGGGGGGTCCAGGTGTCGTAGCCGGGGTCTCCGGGGCCCGGTGCCGTGTTGACGGTCCAGAGCAGCGCGCCGGTCTCGGCGTCGAAGGCGCGGAAACGGCCCGGAGCCCCATTGTCACCGCCCGCCTGTCCAAGGAAGACCTTGCCTTCGGCGATCAGCGGCGGATGGGCGTGCCCTTCACCGGAGTGGTAGTCACCCGTCTTCACCTCCCAGCGCAACTTGCCCGTTCGTGCATCCAGCGCGACCAGATACGAATCCGCCGTTCCCCAGTACAGCGTGTCGCGATAGATCGCGACCCCGCGCGTACGCGCGTAACCTTCTGAAATCGCGATATCGGACGGAAACCGTCGATCGTGGATCCAGACGACATCCCCGGACACCGCGTCGAAGGCGGTGACCCGGCCGCTGCCCTCCGGGAGGTACATCAGGCCGTTGGCGACGATCGGCGTCGCGAGCCATCGCCGATTGTCGCGCATGGAGAAGGACCACACCGGACGCAGTTGCCGCACGGTCGTGCGGTCGATCTGGCGCAGTGGGCTGAACGCCGTGACGTCATCCGTGCGGCGGTAGGAGAGCCAATCCCCCGTCCCGGGCTTGCGCAGGCGTTCGGCGCTGATGCTGGTCCACGAGCCGGATTGTGCGAATGTGACCGCTCCGGAGAGCAGGCCGAATATCGTGGCGCAAGTCGCCCAGTACCGAAGCGCAGCGGTCATCGAATCCTCACAGGGGAGATCGACACGGGCCAAGCTGTCTCGCGTGGTGGTCCAGATTCTACCGACGCTTTGGTTCCCAAACAGCCCGGTTCGGAGAAAATATCGTGACCATGGCGCCCGCTGCGGACTTCGTACGCCGCCCTAGGGGCCGCCTTCAGGCGCCCAGGGCCGGAAGCCGGGCCCTACGGCGAATACTTCAGTCGTGCCGCAGCGCCGCGAGCGGATCCATGCGCGCGGCGCGGCGCGCCGGCACGTAGGCGGCCGCGAGGCCGACGAGCGCCGTGAACGCGGCAATCGTCAGCATCGCCAGCGGATCGACGTGCGGCTGATAGAGCTTGAGATTGGCGACGCCAGAGGTTTCGACCGGAGAGACTCGCATCGCCAGCACGGCAACCAGCCACAACGCCAGCCCTGCGGCGGCGCCCACCGCGACAAGAGTCGCCACGTCGCGAGCCACGGCCCACACCACCTGCTGGCTGCCCGCGCCAAGCGCCATGCGGATGCCGATCTCCCGCGAGCGCCGGGTCACCGCGAAGGCGATCACGGCGTAGAGGCCAATGCCGGCCAGCGTCAACCCCAGCGTGCCGAGCCCGGTGAAGAACGCCGCCATGCCCTTGGCGCCTTGCAGCGAGTCCTCGAGAAGCTGCGCCATCGTCGTGGCCGTCAGGACCGGCAGCCGATCGTTCACGCGCCGGAGCTCGACCTGCATCGCGCGGACGAGCGTCGCGCCCTCGAGCGTCGTGCGCGCGACGACCGTGGTCGGCGTCACGCCCCACTGCTCGATCGGCCGAAAGAACAGGTAGGGGACCGGATCGACGATGTCTCCCAGATCGTTCGTCCAGGTGTCGCGCGCGATGCCGACGATCGTCATCCACTCCGGCGGACCCGGCTCGATGCGGAAGCGGCGGCCGACCGCGTTGACGGTGCCGAAGTACCGGCGCGCCAAGCCCTCGTTGATGACGGCGGCGCGGACCGCGCCTTCGCGATCGCGTGCGTCGAGCGCGCGCCCGTACAGAATCGGAATCTGCATCGTCTGGAAGAAGCCCGGTCCGGCCCAGATGCTGGCGGCTCCGCCGATGCGCGGCGACCCGCCGCCAGCCCCATCGATCGCGATCCCCATCCCGGCCGTATTCATCGGCAGGCCGTGCGTGAGCACGGCGGCTTCGACCCCTGGGATCGCCCTCACCCGTTTCAGGATCTCCGCGGACACACGGGCCCGATCAGCGGCATCAACCGCATACCGGAGGTCGGTCTCGAGCATCGCCACCGTCTCCACCGCGTAACCAACCTGCTGCTCGCGGGCCGCGGCCACCATCTGCAGCGCCAGGCCGGTGCCCGCCAGCAGGAACACGGACACGGCCACCTGGAACACGACCAGCGCGTTTTTCAGGTTGAACCACCGCCGAGCGCTCGCGCGCCCCTCGCCGTCGTCGCGCAGCGTCTGCCACAGCTCGACGCGCGTCGACTGGAGCGCCGGCGCCAGGCCGAAGACGATGCCGGTGACGAACGAGAGCGCCAGCGCGAAGGCGAGCACGCGGAGGTCGAGGCTGAAGTCCACGTCCACCGGCAGATCGAGCGTGGTCAGCCACCGCATCGTCCACCACGCCAGCACACAGCCCACCGCACCGCCCGCCAACGCCAGCAGCACGCTCTCGGTCATCAGGTGGCGCACCAGTTGTGCGCGTGTCGCGCCCACGGCCAGGCGCACCGACACCTCCTTGACCCGGGCGGCGCCGCGGACGAGGAGCAGCGTGGCCAGGTTGCTGCAGGCGATGAGAAGCACGAGCCCCACGATCGCCAGCACGGCCGTGGCAAGCCCCTTGGCGATGGTGTCCACTTGCGGGTGGATCCGGACGTCTCGCGAGGCATACACGCTAATCCCGGCGCGCTTGTCTGGCTTGGGGAACTCGCGCGCGAGCCGGGCGCCGAGCGTCGCCATGGCGGCCCGGGCCTGCGCTACGGTCACGCCGGGTCGCAGGTGCGCCTTGACGAAGAAGCCGGCCTCGGCGAGGTCGCGCTGGAACATGGCCGGCGGCGCGCCCAGCGCCACGAGCGTACCGATGGGCAGCCAGAAGTCGGTGTGAACGCCGAAACTCATGGACGCCGCGTGATTCGCCGGGCCGACGCCGACGATGGTGACGGGCACGCCTTCGAGCCGGATGATGCGTCCGACGACCCTGGGATCTGACGCGAACCGCGTCGTCCACGCACGGTAGCCGAGCACGGCCACGGGAGGTGCGTTCACCGCGTCCTCGGCCGGCGTGAACCATCGTCCGAGCGCAGGGCGCAGGCCGATCACGTCCAGATACGTCGGCGACACGTGCTCCGCCATCGCCTGGCGCGGCGCGGCTCCATCGGAGTAGGTCAGGGGGCGCGGAATGAAGGTGGCCGCGGTGCCGGCAAAGATGTCCGTGTACGCCGCCATGTCCAGATACGCCGGGTACGAGCTCACTCCGGGCGCCCCACCGGGGCCGTTCTCGTAGATTTCCACGAGGGTGTCGAGGTTGGGGACGGACGCGCCGCGGAACAACACCGCGTTGACGACGCTGAACACCGCCGCGTTCACGCCGATGCCGAGCCCGAGAATGGCGACGGCGGCCAGCGTGAAGCGCCAGTCACGCCGCAACCGCCGCGCGGCCTGCCGCGTGTCGCGCGCCAGGTGGTCGACGAAGGCTGTGTCGCTCACTGGCTCCTCGTGTAGATTGCCAAGGGGAGATACGGAGCACGACGGCGCGCGGTTCACGGCACCGGTCCCAACCTTGGTAGGATCGTTCGGATGTCATACACCGTCCGTGCCCTGAGACACCTCGTGCTTGGCGGACTTGCAGCCGCACTGTTCGTCGTCACCGCCAGCGGGCAGGCCGGGCCGCCCAGCGAGGCCAACCATTTCATCGAGACGCCCAAGGGCTGGGTGCACCCGAAAACCGCGTGGGGCGACCCGGATCTCACCGGGATGTGGCCGATTTCGTTCGTCGGCACCGTTCCGCTGGAGCGCTGCCGCGGCGGCGGCCGCCCGGGCGGCCCCCCGCCTCCGCCGTGCGACACCAGCAAGGCCTTTTTCACCGAAGCGGAGTACCAGCAGCGGGTGGCGGCGGCATCCGGGCGCGGTGACGCCCACGCGGCGGCCCTCGCCGAGGGCAACTTCGGCCGGGCGCTGCAGTCGGGCGTGACCGACCCGACCACCGTGCAGCGGCAGACCTCGCTCATCGTCGATCCGCCGGACGGCCGGCTGCCGGAGATGACAGCCGAGGGCAAGCGCCTGTCGGCGCTGATGAAGAGCAGTTGGGCCCTTCCCGGCGAGACCCAGAGCTGGGATCACTGGGAGGACTTCGACTCGTGGGACCGCTGCATTACGCGCGGCATGCCCTCGTCGATGATGCCGTACCGCTACAACAACGGCGTCCGCATCATGCAGACTCCGGGCTACGTGATGCTCGACCTCGAGATGGTGCACGAGACCCGCATCGTGCCGGTGGACGGCCGTCCGGCGCTGGGCAAGGCCTTCAAGCACTACATGGGCGAATCGCGCGGCCACTGGGAGGGCACCACGCTGGTCGTCGTCACGACCAACTATCATCCAGGTCCATCGGCCACCAACATCGGCGTCGCCGGTTCGCCGCAAGGCAACCGCATGCCGGTGAGCGAGCAGATGAAGACGACCGAGCGCTTCACCCGCCTCAACAACGACATGATGCTCTACGAGATCAAGACCGAGGATCCCGTCATCCTCACGCGCTCGTGGACGGCGCGCTATCCGCTCAAGAACGACGCCACCTACGAATGGTGGGAGTACGCCTGCCACGAGGGTAACCGCACCATCGGCGACTACATTCGCACGTCGCGCGCCGAGCGCGCGGCGCAGACGCAGCCGAGCAAGTAGGAGATGCGGCCGATGCCGATCAAAGTCGCGGTGGCGCTGGCCGCCACGCTCGTCGCCGTCTCCGTCACGCGCCTGCCGGCCGCGGTGTCCGATCCGGTCACCACTGACGCCGGCCAACTGTCGGGCGTGACGCTCGCCTCGGGGGTGCGTGCCTTCAAGGGCATTCCGTTCGGCGCGCCGCCAATCGGCCAGTTGCGCTGGAAGGAACCGCAGCCGGTGCCCAAGTGGGACGGCGTGCGGAAGGCCGACACGTTCGGCAACGTCTGCGTGCAGCCGAAGCAGCCCACCCGCGTCCCGAACAACGTCACGACGGACCTGCCAGACTCGCCCGCCATCAGCGAAGACTGTCTCTACCTGAACGTGTGGACCTCAGCCCCGCGTGCCGGCGTGCGGCGGCCGGTGATGGTGTGGATCTTCGGCGGTGCCTACGCGGAGGGCGGCGGGTCGAGCCCGCACAACGACGGTGAGGCGCTCGCGAAGAAGGGCATCGTGATGGTCAGCTTCAACTACCGCCTGGGTGCATTCGGGTTCTTCTCGCATCCCGAGCTGACCCGGGAGTCGGGCCACGACGCCTCAGGCAACCAGGCACTCGCCGATAGCATTGCCGTACTGCGCTGGGTGAAGACGAACATCGCCGCGTTCGGCGGCGACCCGAACAACGTGACGATCTTCGGCGAGTCGGCCGGCGCGGCCATGGTGGGCGGTCTGGCCGGCTCGCCGGTGGCCAAGGGGCTGTTCCGGCGCGCGATCAGCGAGAGCGGTGCGTGGATGGGGCTGGGCATGGGCCCGATGCTGCCGAGAGCCCGCGCCGAGCAGGCGGCCGTCATCGTGCCAGGTGCCCGCGGTCGTGGTCGTGGTGACGGTCCGCAGGCCGGTCCGGCACCAGCGCCACCGCCGCTGCCGCCGCTCGCGGAGCTGCGTGCGCGTTCCACCGACGAGGTCGTCACGACGCTGCGTGGCGCCGGCATGATCATCGACGGCTGGATCGTCCCGGAGGATTTGTCGATCACGTTCGCCAACGGCAAGCAGAACGCGGTGGACGTGATTGCCGGGTTCAACAAGGACGAGCACACGAGCCTGGGCGGCAACGCCGCCTTCCGCGACACGATGGCGTGGGCCATGCGCCTCTTCGCCGAGCGCCAGCACGCCATCGGCAAGCGCGCGTACTGGTACACGTTCACGCACGAGCCGCCCATCGAGCCCGGTGCGCGCGATCTGAAAGCGACGCACGCCACTGAGATCGTCTACGCGCTCAACAACCTGTGGGCGCCTCGGGTGTTCCCCGACGCCAGCTCGCCGACGCTCGCCATGGCTTCTGAGAAAGACAAGGCCGTGGCCGAGATGATGTCCTCGTACTGGGTGAATTTCGCCCGCACGGGCGATCCAAACGGCAAGGGGCTGCCGCCGTGGGCGCGGTTCAAGGACCGCAACGCGCCGCCGCACTACCTGGGCGCGATCAAGGAATACCCGGGCAACGACGTCCTGAACGCCTACGACCCCAAGTACGCCGAGGTGATGAAGGCGCTGACGAACTGACCTGGGGGCCGGCTTCAGCCGGCCGGGCCGCCTGAAGGCGGCCCCTACGACAGCCGCTGCTACGACAGCCGCTGCCCCGTCCGGTCGTCAAAGCAGTGCAGCCGGTCGGGGCGGAGCCGGAGGCCGACGCGCTCGCGTGCGGCAATCGGGACGTCGGCGGCAATGGCTGCCCGCACGAGCTCGGCGCCGGGGCCGCCGGCCTGCACGTGCACAATCGTCGCCGACCCGAGCCGTTCCACGACCTCGACGACGCCGTCCACGTCGCCGGCACCCGCCGGCGTCAGCTCGACATCGTGCGGGCGGATGCCGACGTCGAGCTGCCCGCTCGGCGGCTGCGGAATGGCGACAGTTCCGGCCGCGAGCGCAAACGCGGGCGACACCAGCCGCATCCCGTCGGCGGTCTGCGTCCACGCGCAGCGCCAGACGTTCATGGCCGGCGAGCCGACGAACCGCGCGACGAAGACATTGGCCGGCCGCCGAAAGACCTCGAGCGGCGGAGCGAGCTGCTCCAGCCGGCCGTCCCGCATCACCGCGATGCGGGTGCCGAGCGTCATGGCCTCCTCCTGATCGTGCGTGACGTACACGGTGGTCGTCCGCAGCCGCTGATGCAGCAGACCCAGCTCCGCACGCGTGCTGACACGGAGCACCGGATCGAGGTTCGACAGCGGCTCGTCCAGCAGGAACGCCTGCGGCTCGCGTACCAGGGCCCGGCCAAGCGCCACCCGCTGCCGCTGGCCTCCCGACAGCTGGGCGGGCTTGCGATCGAGCAGCGTGTCGATGCCGAGCAGACTGGCGGTCCGGTCTACCCGCGCCACCACCTGCGCCGCATCCAGCCGGCGCATGCGCAGGCCGAACTCCAGGTTTTCGCGCACGGTCTTGTGCGGGTAGAGCGCGTAGCTCTGGAACACCATCGCCAGATCGCGCGACTGCGGCGGGTCGCCGGTGACGTCGCGCCCGCCGATGAGAATCTGCCCCGCCGTCGGCTCTTCCAGACCGGCCATCAGGCGCAGGACCGTGCTCTTGCCGCTTCCCGAGGGGCCCAGGATCACCAGCAGTTCGCCGTCGGCGACGTCGAGCGTCACCTCCTCCACTGCCAGTCCCCCGTTGGCAAAGGCCTTCGTGACTCGGCGCAGCTCGATCGCGGCCATCAGCCCTTCACCGCACCAGAGGTCAGGCCGGCGGTGATGCGCCGCTGCGCCACCATGACGACGGCGGCCACCGGCACGGTCGCGACGACCGCGCCCGCGAGGATCTGCCCCCACGGCACCTGGTACTGCCCGCGGAAGAGGGCGATGGCGACGGGCACCGTGTAGCGCTCGGGCCCCAGCGTGAACGACAGCGCAAACAGAAACTCGTTCCAGCTATAGAGGAAGGTCAGGATCGCCGTCGTCGCCAGCCCCGGCCACGCGAGCGGCAGGACGATCTCCTTGAGCGTGCGCAGCCGCCCCGCCCCGTCCACGAGCGCGGCCTCCTCCAGGTCCAGCGGCAGCTGCCGGAAATAGCCGTCGAGCAGCCAGATCGTCAGCGGCATCGCGAAAGAGAGATACGGCAGGACGAGTCCCGGATAGGTGTTCAGGAGCCCGGCCGCCCGCAGCACCATGTAAAGCGGCGACACGATCGCGATCTGCGGAAACATCGACACCGCCAGCACGAAGGCGAGGATCGGCGCCTTGCCGCGAAACCGGAGGCGTGCCGTCGCGTAGGCGCACAGGGCGCCGAGCACCACGGACACGACGGTCGTCGTGCCAGCCACGATGAGCGAGTTGGCGACGGGAACCCAGAAGTCGTGGTCCTCGAACAGCGCGCGATAGTGCGTGAGGACGAGGGCGCGAGGCACGAGCCCGGGAGCGGCGAACAGGCGCGGCTCGGGCGTCAACGAGGAGAGCACGGCCCAGTACAGCGGACCGAGTAGCGCCGCCACGAGCGCGGCCGTCACCGCCGTCCATCCCCAGGCCCGGCGTCTCACGATCGCCGCTCCAGGAACGCGTCGCCGCCCATCACGCGAATCGCAAGCGACGCCAGACCGAACGCCGCGACGAACACCAGCACCGAGAGCGCGGCGCCGAAGCCGAAGCGGAGGTTCTGGAGGAGCGTGCTGAAGGTGTAGAGGGCGATGGGCTCGGTGGCCGTGCCGGGCCCACCGCCGGTCATCACGTACACCAGGTCGAAGACACGCAGCGCGTCGAGGGTGCGAAACAGGCAGGCCACGAGCAGCGCCGGCCGGAGCAGCGGCAGCGTGATGCCGGTGAAGCGGCGCCAGGGTCCGGCCCCGTCCACGGCCGCGGCCTCGGACAGCGCCGGGTCGATGGCCTGCAGGCCGGCGAGCAGGAGAATCGCCACAAACGGTGTCGTCTTCCAGACATCGGCCAGCACCAGCGGGACCCAGGCCGCCACCGCATCGGCAAACCACGTCGGCGCCTCGAGACCGGCGCGCGTGGCCATGGCCGTCGCCAGCCCCGCGGGACTCTCGAAGATGAAGCGCCAGATGAGCGCCGCCACGACCGTCGGCAGGGCCCAGGGCAGCAGAACCGCCGTGCGCACGAGCCCGGCCGCGCGCCTCAGGCGATCGAGCCCGAGGGCGAGCACCAGGCCGCCGGTGAGCTCGAGCGACACGGTCAACACCGCAAACAGGCCCGTGTGCCCCACGGCGCTCCACAGCCGTCGATCGCCGGCCGCCTCGACGTAGTTGGCCACGCCGACGAACGGCCGGCCGAGCCACGGCATGCGCAGGTCGTGGAGGTGCAGCGACTCCCAGACCGTCCACGCGATGGGAAACACGGCGACGGTGGCGACGAGGCCGAGCGCCGGGAGCACGAACGCCCACGCCAGGCGCGCCTCGTGGCGCCGCCACGAGGCCGGTGCGGGCGGAGGCGCGCTCGCAGGGCTCATGTCGGCGGGTCCAGCTTCGCCCTGGCCAGCAGAGCCCGCATCGCCGCGGCGGCCTCGCGCAAGGCCTCGCGCGGCATCTGCTGGCGCGTGAGCGCGCGGTGCAGCGATACCTGAAGGATCTCCGAGAGCTGGCTGTACACCGGCGTGACCGGGCGCGGCGTGGCGTGCTCGATGATCGCGAGCGCATCGGCGGGCGGCATCGTCATCGCCGCCTCGAGCTCGCGCGTGCCATAAAGGGCAGGCCGCGTGGGAAGCTCGCCCGCAATGCGCGCCCGCTCGATCATCTGTTCTGGCTGCAGCAGATAGTCCACCAGGCGATACGCATCGTCCGGCTGATCGCTGTGGGCGTTGACGGCGAGCGCCGATCCCCCGAGGGTAGCCGTCGGCGTGCCGCCGGGCGCCGCCGGCATTGGCGCGACCGCGAACCGGCCGGCGACGCCGGAGGCCGGCTCCTGCAGGAGCGCGTAGGCATACGGCCAGTTCCGCATGAAGACCGCCTGGCCGTTCTGAAACGCAAATCGCGTCTGCTCTTCCTGCCACGTCAGCACCGCCGCCGGCACGATGCGGTCGCGGTAGATGGCATCGAACATCGCGGCCACGGCGCGCTGGGCCGGTTCGGACTCGAGCGCGACGCCGCCGCGCTCGTCGAGCACCCGTCCGCCGAAGGCGCCGAGATACTCGAGGAACACCGTCACGAGCCCCTCGTAGCGGGCGCCCTGCCAGACCAGGCCGAACGGGACGCGGCGATCGTCGCGGGCGCGCGCCGCCAGTTCGGACAGCTCGCGGAGGTCGCGAGGTGCGTGCGGCACGAGATCCGTCCGCCAGTACAGCATCCCGACGTCGACGAACCACGGCAATGCGTACACCGAACCGTTCCACTGGGCGGCGGCGATCGCCGGCGCGAAGAATTCGTGCCCGGGCGGGCGAAACCGATCGAGGTTGGCAATCCAGCCCGCCGCGGCGAACTCGGGCGTCCACACGACGTCGAGCTGCAGGATGTCCGGCTCGCTCGCCCGCGCGTTCAGCCACTGCACGTACAGCTGATGGCGCTGGTCGGCGGCATCAGGCGTGGCGCGAACGGCCACGCGAATGGACGGGTGCGCGCGCTGAAAGCGATCGAGCTGCCGGCGGATGACCTCGGATTCGCGGCCCACGACGCTGCCGGAAAACGTGAGCACTCGATCCGAGACGGACGTGCACCCAGCCGAGGCCAGAACGCAGGCCGCCACGAGTCGTCGCATCGGATGGGCCATGCTGGCGGCCGGAATCGCTCACCATTCTGCATGCGCCCGCGGCCGAAACGGACTCATCCGGTGCTGGCGACATGCCGATACGGAGACGATGGCGGATTCCAACGCCGGCGCCAACGCCCAGCGCACGGCGGCGCACCTGACGCTGGCCCTGCTCGGCTACTTCGTTCTCGTCACCGCCGTCATCACGCTCAGCCCGTTCGACTTCTCGCCACGGCGCTTGCGCATTCACGTGAGGTTCGTGCCCTCGGACATCCTCGCGAACGTGGCGCTGTTCGTGCCGCTCGGGTTCCTGGGCCGGGGCTTGGTCGGCTCGTCGGCGCGGGGAGGACGCGTGGTCTGGCTGGCGGCGCTCGGCAGCCTCCTGATCGAAACGGCGCAGATCTTCATTCGCCGCCGCTACGTGTCGCCGATCGACGTTGTCAGCAACAGCTGCGGGGCCTGGCTCGGCGTCGTGTTGCGCGACTGGCTCGAGCGATGGGCGGTGTGGCACCCGCGCCTGGTCGGGCGCATCGGCCTCGACGTGCCGCTCGTGGGACTGCTCTACCTGCTCGTGCCGCAGCTCTGGTTGAGCAGCGTCGGGATGATCGGGGACGCGCGCCGCAGCATGACGACACTGCTGCTCGGGTGCGCCGGCAGCCTGGTGCTCGTGGCGCTGCACCGCCACCGCTGGCGCAGCGGCCTGCGGCTCGCCACGCACGTGGTGCCGCCGCTGGCGCTGATCTGGTTCATGGTCGGCGCGCTGCCAGCCGCCAGCGCCTCGCCGCGCGCGTTCGGCGCGCTCGCCGGCCTCGTCGTCGTGCTCACGTGGTGGCTGCTGCGTCGCGGGGCTGGCTCCGACGAGGCGCGTTTCGAAGTCACGACGCTGCAGCGCTTCTTGCCCGTGTTCGCGCTCTATCTCGTGGTGGCGTCGCTGTGGCCGCCGTTCCGGACAATCGTGCCGTGGCACGGCGCGATCGGGTTCGCCAACCGGCTGAACGGCGCTGGCATGGTGGCCCTGCTGATCCTGCTCGAGCAAGTTGGTGGGTTCACGCTACTCGGCTACGCGCTGGCCGAGTGGCGCGGCCGTCGCGAGCTGCCGCTTGCCGCCGATCTACCGCTGGTGACCGTCGCCGCCGTCGTTGTCGCCGGGTCGCTGGAGCTGGCGCAAGGCGTCTTGTCCGGCCCCGGCGCCTCGCTGCTGCGGGCGCTGCTCTCGACCTGCGGCGCAGTGTACGGCGTGGCCGTGTACCACCTCGCCCGCGCGCATGTGCGCGCGCTGCGCGCATCGGCCCAGGCCGCAGACGGCGCCGTCATCGAAGCCGCCTAGCCCGGTCGCCCGATGTCGGCTGAACCGCTTCATCACGTGCGAATCTCTCCCCGCGTGCGTTGTCATGATCGAACCCGCGGAGGTGGAGAATGGATGACATTCAATGGCGCGCCGCGCAGGCCCAGTGGGAAGACCCGGCCAACTGGCGGTTGTTCGGTAGTTGCTACTACGCGCCCCGGGATCCGCGCGTCTGGGTGCGCAAGCGCGAGCCCCGCTTCGGCTGGACGACGAACTTCGCCCACCCCGCTGCGTGGTTCTGGGTGGCCGCGATCGTTGGCGTGCCTGTGACGCTCACGATCCTGCGGATCGCCGCACGATAGTCCGCGCCCTCCGCGCGAGCTCTCTAATTTCCGATAATCTCAATCGTCAGTACGGTGCGCGACAGGCCTTTGATGTCGAGGGGATCGGCACCGGGCTGCGGCAGCGACATGTTCAAGGGCGTTTCGCTCTTGAAGGAGGTCTGCTGCGGGCACGACGTGATGTTGGACCAGCCCGACCAGCTGACGAAAGCCCTCCTCGAGGTCGCAGCGGCGTAGCTCTACGTCGAGGAGCGCCGCCGCCGGAGGAGCTCGTAGAGCACCACGGCCGCGGCCGACGCGACGTTCAGCGAGTGTTTCTGACCGAGCATCGGGATGCGGACGTGCGTGTGAATGCCACGCGCGACGTCATCGGTCACGCCGGACGTCTCGTGGCCGAACACCAGACACACCGGCCACGCCGGCGTCCACTCGTAGAGATCGACCGCGTCCGGCGAATTCTCGACCGCGGTCACCTGATATCCGCTGGCCGCAGCCCTGGCGACAGCGGTGGCCGTGTCGGCCTCGTACTCCCAGATCACGGACGTTTCGGCCCCGAGGGCGGTCTTGGCGATGGCGTGGCGTTGCCGTGCGCCCTGGTCGGGCCGCGGTGTGATCCCGCACAGCACCAGCTTTTCCACCGCACAGCCGTCGGCGGTCCGGAAGAATGCGCCGGTGTTGTAGAGGCTGCGCACGTTGTCGAGCACGACTAGGATTGGCAGCGGCGTCTTGAGCACGCCCGATCCTACCTGCGCCTATACTGACCCGGCGCGGTGCGGGCTATCGCGCGACACGGGGAGGGCGCACATGAAGAAGGCGTGGCTGCTGGCGGCGGCACTGACAGTCTGCCCGGTCGCGGGATGGGCCCAGACCAACGACGAGCTCGTCAACGACGGGCGCAACCCCGACAACGTCACGACGCAGAGCATGGGCTACCACCGCCGGAGCTACAGCCCGCTCGAGCAGATCACCCGGGCGAACGTGAAGCGCCTCGTGCCGGCGTGGAGCGCCAGCCTCATGAACGACATGGGCGAACTGGCCGCGCCGACGGTCTACGACGGCGTGATGTACGTCATCAACGGCAAGTGGACGTTCGCGATCGATCTCGAGACGGGCCGCCAGATCTGGCGGACGCCCGTCGAGCTCGAGCCAGGCATCACGCGCAGCGCCATCACGCGGGGTGCGGCCACGATCTACAACGGCAAGCTCTTTCGCGTCACGATCGACAATCACGTCCTCGCGCTCGACATGAAGACCGGCAAGCCGGTGTGGAACCAGAAATTTGCGGAGGGGCGCGAGGGCTACTACGCGACCAGCGCGCCCATCGTGGCCAACGGCGTCCTCATCTCGGGCATGGCCGGCGGCGAGTCCGCGACGCGAGGCTTCCTCGACGGCTGGGATCCCGAGACCGGGCGGAAACTCTGGCGGCGCTACACCATTCCCGCCCCAGGGGAGCCCGGGGCCGAGACCTGGCCCAAGGACAGCGACGCGTGGAAGGTCGGCGGCGGGCCAACGTGGCGCTCGGGCTCGTACGACCCCGAGCTCGATCTCGTCTACTGGGGTGTCGGCAACGCGGAACCGTACGACCCGCGGCCGCGCGGCGCCCTCGACAGCCTCTACACCTCGAGCGTGATTGCCATTCGCCCGAAGACCGGCGAGATCGTCTGCCACTTCCAGTACACGCCGAACGACGTCTACGACGTCGACGGCAACGACGAACAGGTGCTGGCCGATCTGCGGGTGAACGGGCGGGTGCGAAAGACGATGATCCAGGCCAACAAGAACGGGTTCCTGTACGTCCTCGATCGCACCGACTGCACCTTGATCGCGGCGCACCCATTCGTGAAGGTGAACTGGGCCTCGCACATCGACCTCGGCACCGGCCGTCCTGTCCTGACCGACGTCTACAAACGTTTCCTCGCCGGCGACGAGGTGGAGATCTGGCCGTCGCGAGGCACCAACGCCGTGCCGATCGCGTTCAACCCCAACAACAGCCTGATCTATGCCAGCACCTGGAACCTGCCGCGCATCCAGAGGCTGGCGCAGGCGCCGCAACCGCAGGTGCCTGGCGGCAACACGACCGGTGTCACGTCGCGGCTGCCGGAGGTGAAGCCGGGCGACGCGTTCGGCCACCTCGAGGCGATCGACCCCTTGACCGGTGCGACGAAATGGACCGTGCCGCTGACCGACCTTCCGAGCTCGTCGGGCATGCTCGTGACCGGCGGCGGTCTGGTCTTCACCGGCAAGCTCTCGGGCGAGCTCGTGGCGCTCGACGAGGACACCGGCAAGATCTTGTGGCAGTTCAAAACCGGGTCCGGCATCAACTCGACCGCGATCACCTACACCTACAAGGGCCGGCAGTACATCGCGGTGGCGTCGGGCTTGGGGGGCGGGCTGGCCTCGCGCTACGCCGCCGACAAGGTGCCCACCGGCGGCGCGATCTGGACGTTCGCACTCATGCCCTAGAGCCGACACATGGCGCACGCTATGCCACAATATCGCCTTTTAGGCGCACATGGCGGTTCCAGCGGACTTGCAGCACTCAGGCGTGTCGCTAGGCGTCGCAACGATCCGATCATCCATCACGTGAATGGAGCGCTGGAGACGAAGCCTCCGTCAGCATAGCGGGCACCGGCACTATCCTTCCTGTTCTCTGGCATCTTTGTCACGCTTACGACGATTCCGGTCGTATTCGTACATGGTGAAGAACGGTGCTGGCTCGCCGTAGACCTGATGCACGCACTCGACAATTGCGGGGTCCGCATGATCTTGGATATCCCGCAAATAGGCGAGGAATTCTTGACGAGTGCTGTATGAGAACATTTTAGCCTTGTATGGCTGTCGATATTTCGTCGGTATCTTCATCCACAATGCGCGACACCCGTTATCGACGAACATCGCATCGCAGTACGGCGCTAGCGAAAGCACTCGGATGTCGTTGCTCGTTCCCGCGTTCGGCGGCTCCTTCTGCCCGTTGGCTGCCGCTTGGCCAATGGCCGCCCACACGAGAGTCGTGATCCGGCTCATCGGATAGTCCTTGAATTTGTCGGAGGCGAGAAACGCTTTCAGCGTCGGCACGAGGTCATCGTCAGGAAGGCCGCGCGCCTTCAGGACTTCGATAATCAAGTTGAATTGGTCGAGACCGTTCGATTGATAAACGTTCTCGTACGTGAACGGCACGAGTCCTGTCGCCATCTCGTGCATGCGCTTCTCATAAAGCCATCGCGCCTGTAGAATCGCCCGCCCTCCCACCTCACGCTCTCGCTTGAACCAATACTCGAAGTCCTTGTGTGGGGTCGCGCGCAATTCCTCCTCGAAGAGAGCGCGGATCTTGACGTGAACCTCATCTCGGAACTTGCGAAACGCTTCGACGAGGAAGGCCGGGTACTCACCCGAAACGGAGATGATGAAGCGATCCATCCAGTCGTGTATGCCACCCTGCGCGCCGTGCGTCACTCGTTCCGCGTCGAAGTTGTATTCGGGAGCCTTCTTGTCGAGCCACGCGAGAAGGGCGATGTTGAGCTGTCTCTGTGCAATCTCGTCCGTGGAATTGAATGAGACGCCGTGGGAGAAATGCTCGTATAGAAGTTTGAGGTCTTCGTACCAGCCGGAGACCGCCGACTCGTGCGAGTGGATGTCAGAGTCAGGGCAGATGACGAGTTGCCGCTTGACGACTGCCTCTAGCGCCTCGAAGAGTTCACGCCAGAAGGAATTCGCTGCTGCCTCCGCGTGGTGCGGGTGTTCGGCGTTCAATGTCTTCATCATGTCGCTGATCGCGAACTGGTCGATGTAGACCACTTTGCGCGAGAGCGGCGGGAGCCCGACATGCGCCTTGAACCAACATGCGCGGCACCGACGCCTGTACATCTCGTGTCCGACACCGAGGATGCCGAACTCCTCGGCTCCGCAGTCAGGGCAGGTCTTGAAAGGACCACTGATCAAGAGGCGAGGGTCGAACCGCAGAGACATCTGAAGACGACCATTTTACCGGCACAGGGCGACGCTGGACGCGCCATGGGCTCGAGACGACCGGTGCGTTAGGACGACTATCCTCCGGCCGTGAGGTCACGATCGTCGCGCTCAGTCTGTCGCCTTCATGGAGGTCCACAATCTGCACGGGCTTGCCGTTCATGTAGATCTTCACGCCGCGCTTGTCGATGTCTCCCTGCGAGAAGCTCTTGACGCCCTCGTCGGTTCGCACCATGACGGTCCCGCCCGACTTCAGTGCCACGGTGCCGTTCTTCACTTCGGTGACGGTGACCGGCGTGACCGTGGTTCGGGTCGTAATGACGGCGGTGCCGTTCATGCCCACCTTCAAGTCGTGAACGGACATCTGCTGCCCGTTGACGGTGAAGCGGAAGTCGTCGGGGACCGCGATCTGTCGAAGGGGGGGAGGGGAGTCCGCGACGACCGGTCGAGGTCGCATAACGGCCATTCAGTCAACCTTCGTCAGCGCTAATACCGACTATCCTCCAACCTTCGTCAGCGCTAATACCGACTATCCTCCAACCTTCGCCAGCGCTAATACCGACTATCCTCTCGCTGATGCGTGTGACGTCGCCGCCGTCGACCTCGACTTCGTTATGCCGCTGGACAAACGACTCGACGATCCGGCCGTCGTTGACCGGATCCGGATAACGCGCACGACGGCGCAGCGATCCGTTGGCGACGCCGCTATCGACGCGCGCCGACCACTGGCCGATTTCAGCGGCCGTCGTCGCGGCCACCGAAATCCGGTTGCCAATCGACACCGGGCCCTGGGCGGCGATGCCCGGCGGCCAGAGCCACAGTCCGACCCCAGCAAAAAGAGCCGCGGCGACGAGCAGATATAGCCGCATGGTGTTTCTCCCGCAGGAGCGAGTGGAGGGTGCCCAGCCCCTAGGATACGGACGAGGTTTCGGGGCGCACGTTAAGCGAGGCGAACCACGGCGTCGCTCATGGCTCGCGAAGGGTCACCTCTCTGCCGCTACAGAACCATGCCGTCACGGATGTGCCTGTTCCTCGAGCGTCAGTCCTGATACTCGTCCCGCCGTCAGGTCGAGGCCGATGATCTGACCGCCGCGCTCGACGGTGACCTCACGTGGCCGGTCCCCCTTGAAGAGCTCGAGGCGGTTCGTGAAGTGGTAACGGGTGGTCACGGCTTCTCCATCGTAGGTCAGGACCACATCTCCAACACGGAAGCCGCTGCCGGCCGCGCTGGAGCCTCTGACTACCTTGTCGACACCTACCCGGAAGGTCAACGCCTTGCCGTTGACGTCGAGCAGCTGTCGCCCGGTTTCGATGCCGTGCTCGTCGTACGAGTAACGCATCACCGAATATCCGTAGGCATTTGTAATTGGTCTTCCAGCAATATCCAGATCCGCACGTTCCATCAGCCGGCCAGATGGGTCGTAGGTGAACCTGCGCCGGCCGCTACCGGGACGCGCGCTGATGACTGGACGTCCCTGCTCGTCGAGGTAGACGATCTCGAGCGGTTGTCCTCGTTCGTTTCTCTTGAAACGAGCGCGCGCATAGCCGTCGACGGATTTGACGGGGCGACCATCCTCGCCGAAGTAGGCGCACACGTCGACGAACCCCCGCCCGTCCCACTCCCGCTGGATCGTCGCGTACCCGTCGTCGGAGCGCACGAGCCTTCCATCTGTACTTCGATAGGACGTCCGTATTTCGCGATTCCGGCTGTCGTACTCTGACGTCGCCGCTGCATATCCGCCCACGATCACTGTCGGATGGTCCGATTCGTCGAGGTACGCTCTGCGTACCTGGTTTCCGGAAGTGTCGTGGGTGTTCATGTAGCTGGCAAATCCCTCCCGCACCTTTGTCGGCTTGCCCGCTGCATCGAAAAACCTCACCCTCGCCAGTTTTCCAGCAGGCGTGTACTCTCGCCGGATCGCGACGTAGGATTCACCCTGAACTCCGGGCTTGTCGCTTGGATCGAAGAGCGTCGTCGTCACCGGGTTTCCGCGCTCATCCGAGACGATGCGCGCGATCGATGACCCATCGGTCATGATCGTGGGTGCGCGCTCTTCGTTGAGACATCGGACCTCCGAGACGTTGCCCACTCCGTCGTAGGCTCGAAGCAGCGTCGAACAGCCCGCCTCGGTGCGTGTCGGGTCGCTCTTGCTGTTTCGGTACGTCGTTTCGATGATCAGCCCCCTGGCATCCCACGTCTGAACGACCTCGAACGCGCCACCCAGTACCGGCAGCGGACGGTCAAAGGGCCCGTAGACGCGAATTACCGACCGTGAAGAGGTGGGCCATTCGAGCGTTTGCTTCGCAAAGCCGCCTCGACCGATTACGGGCTGCTGGTCGGGTCCGAAGAAAGTCTGGCTCGTGATGCGACCCTGGCTGTCATACGTCATGACGAAACCAGCGACTCCAAGCCCGGGAGCTGTGACCGGGGCCCCAGACCGGTCGCGGAAGGTGGCGCGTGACAGGTTGCCGGCGTCGTTGTACTGCATCCGGGCCCCGGCAAACCCCAGTCGGTCGAGCACCGGCTGACCCTTCGCATCGAGGTTCGACGCCTCGATGACGTTGCCAGCCCGGTCATGAACCTGGACAATCTTGAGCAGTCCGTACCTGTTCGGCCGGTCTTCCAGGCTGGCGCCGAGATTGATCTGTTCGCGCACGAGCCCTCGCTCGTCGAACACAGTCCGATACCCGTACTCGCCAGAATCGTCTGGTTGAGGGCGCTGTGCCGCGTCGAAATAGCTGACCTTTTCGTCAAGACCTGCATGGGGGCCTTCGCGCACGCGAGTGAACCGGAGGTACGCGATGCCTGACTCCCGGATCGGGCTCGCGAACCCATGCCTCTTGTACTCACCTATTTCAGGACTTCCGTAGTGCAGGGTGTAGACGGCGCGCCCACCCGCGCTCAGCCCGGTCTGCTCCAGAATGCGCCCGGTCGCGTCGCGGGTGAAGGTGACCATCGTCACGACCATCAACTCGGACTGCAGAGCGTTATTTAGGCCAACCACGCTGGAGCTCAGCGGGTTCAGCTCGCTGAACGAAGGGAGCGGTGAATAGGTTGCAAACGGAGGCGTGTTGCCGCTCGAATTCACCAGGCGGACTTCATCAACCGGGTTGCGGCGCCCGCGGCGAACTAACGCCAGGCTGACGTTTCGGCGGGCCACCGTCGACGCGTCCAGTCGGTCGATGCCTTCGGGCAAACCAGCGCGCCTGATCACATGGGCGAAATGCTCGACCTGGATTCGATAGTACGCGTCCCAGTACCAGAGCCCGCCAACCGCCGCCGCAGACGCGACGATGGCGGCGATCAGCCACGCCCGAACGGCGCGTCGCCGAGTGGCCAGTTGTTCATCACGCGCGGGGGCCGCGTTTGTCGACGACCGGGCGCTCGACGTCGTCGGAGGTACGAGGCTCCTTATCGCCGCGGCAAGCGCCGCAAACTCGGGCGCGGTCGCTGATCCATCCCACGACGTCAAGTCGACGGCGTGACGGAGCTTGAAGCCGAATGGCGGCTCGACCTGTTCGATGAATGCCGGGATTAGGATGTCGCGTCGCTTGGCGTCTGAGGCTTCCTCGCGCACCCACTCCGAGGTGACCGAGTGACGCGACCAGAGGACGATAACGGCGCCGGCGCTTGCGAGGCGATCGGCAATCCTTTCGTCAAAGGTCTTGCCGGGAAGGAGCTCACGATCCCACCACACGTCCCAGCCGAGTGACGCCAGCGCACCAACAACGCCTGCCGCAGTCGCACGATCCTCGACGGCGTAGCTCAGGAACAGATGTGTGCGGGCGTTGGTTGCCGAAGCAGACATGCTGATCGCTTTTCACCCCTCAACACGAGGCGTCAAGAGGTCGCCATGGCCGGCTGAGCCGTTCGGGGCTGAACCGACAGGCGCCATCATGGCAGATAACAGGGTGTCGAGAAGCTGGTCTTCACGAGATAGAACGCCGGCGGAGGCACATCCGAATGCCCCGACCAAGGCCACTTCGAGGACACATCGCGCAGCGCGAGGAACAGAAGGAGACTCAATTCAGCTCTCTCCTGGCGCACGACTCGACCCTGGACGGCATCAACTTCAGAGCGGTCGACGCGGCCAAGCTGGTGCGCGAGCTCGAGAAGCCAAGGATGAATGGGGCGATCGCGCCCTGGCCAGCATGCGGGAGGACCCCGACCACTGGCCGCTCGCCTTGTCGTTTGGGAAGACGGTAGGTACGGGGTGGTGCGAGAAGTGGCGCCCGGCGCCCTACGACGCATCGGCCGCCGTGCCGGCACAACCGTCCGTAACGGACCCGACAATGACCGTCCCCTTCGGGAGCGCGGGCCACCCCATCCGCTTTACCGCATTGAACTGCGCGGTGCACGAGATCGGCACGCAGTGCAACATCCACATCGACGAGGACGGCTTCGTCCTGGCCTTGCCCGTATTTGCGCAACTGCATTGGGACAATATCCAAGCGGCCGACGCCTGGCCGCCAAGAAGCCAGCAACGAAGAGAGAGTAATGCGCTTCAAAAAGCGTTCATGTGTGGTTGCTCGTCCGCTGGTATCGCCTCGCGTCAAATGCCCGCTTTGGTTGCTGCTGTCGGCGTTAGAATGCCGTTATTTGATGAGATCCGCCGTTGCCAACACCTGCAGAATCCACGTGAAGACCGCGCGGTGCGTCTCCAGATCGATGAGGCGCCGCGTCCGCGAGATCGTCGAGTGCTCGGGCGGGACCTCGTCCAGGCCCAGGCCCAGAAAGCCCCGCAGCGCGAGCGAGTCGGCGGTGCGCCACGCGATCCCGCGCTCCGAGTCAATCCCCTCGAAGTAGCCAATCAACAGCAGCCGGAAATACGTGCCCGGCGTCAGACTCGGGCGGCCGACGGCCGCATAGAACGGGGCGCACTGCGCTTCGACGAAGTCGTCGAAGGCGTGCGCGTCCAAGACCTGATTCAGGCGCTGATAGAACGGG
>Ga0210380_10000078_pt1 | contig 56625 bp, 83 predicted proteins | sample PLM4_5_coexredo_FD_155476 | JGI IMG/M metagenome (GOLD analysis project Ga0210380, IMG submission 155476) | Groundwater sediment microbial communities from an aquifer in East River, Colorado, USA - PLM4_5_coex redo | ecosystem: Environmental > Terrestrial > Soil > Riparian zone | place: USA...
GAACTGTCTGACAAACTTAAAGCACTTGCAACTTTTGATGATTCAAATGACCTTATTGGTTATGGAGCAGGAAGTGATGCACCTGAAGACAATGGTGGCATTAAAGAAGAAGATGGAATCACGGCACAAAAGGCACCACCTGCCGGAAATCCACCAACAGGAAAACAAGAACCAATCATCAGGACTGAAGCAAAATCAGCCTAAAAAGAAACCACACAAACCACCACACAAGAAGCACTAAACCCAATGAACATGCACTTGCAGCCAAGGGTGCAAAAAAAATGCGGTTGTAAAAGGTCACCATCAGTGGATTAAAAGTTTTCGGCAATTAACAATGAAGAAGCTGATGGTGACTTATAACTTGAAGGATGGTGTCAATGGAAACACAGTTGCATGAAAGCAGCAGATGACAGTTCAACCCTGTTTCCTTCAACTTTGCTTTTCTGTTTTATTTTAGGTTTTAAAGGGTTAATTTTCAAAAAACGGCAGTTTGTTTCCACTTACTGCCTTTTTCTATTATTTTACAAATTCAAAAAAAACCAATATGAAAAAAGTAATGCTTCAGCAACTAATTCTGAACAACTTCAAAGGCATCAGGACAAAGGACATCACCTTTTCCAAACAGACTGACATTTTTGGCGCAAATGAAACAGGAAAATCAACCTTGTACACTGCTTTCATTTGGTTAATAACCGGCAAGGATGAACAGGACAGGGAAGATTATCAAATCAAGAACACCAATCAAAAGGAATTGAATGAACTGCCACATGAAGTGACCGGTTTTATCATGGTCAATTCTGAATCCATTAAATTAAAACGGGTTTACAAGGAAAAGTGGCAAAGGGAAAAAGGTCAAAAAGGAAAGACCTTCAAAGGTCATACAACTGATTATTATTGGAATGATGTTCCATTAAGTGCAACAGAATATCAGGCAAAAATTAATGACATCATTCATCCATCAAATGTCAGGTTGTTGACCAATGTTTCATACTTCAATCAAATGCATTGGGAAAAACAAAGGAATGTCCTGATGACCATTGCAGGCAATATCACCAATGATGAAGTATTTGAAGAACTTGCCACACCTGAAGATGATTATGCAACCTTGATTTTTGTTTTGAACAGTGGCAAGACCATTGATGAATATAAAAAAGAATTGGCGGCAAAAAAAGTCCTGCTGAAGAAGAAATTGTCAAGTTATGAAACAAGGATTGATGAAGCCAAAAGAAATCAGCCTGAAGCAAAGGATTGGGCCGGTCTTCAGGCTAACTTGGATAAAAGGGAAGAAGACATCACCAAGCTTGATGCAGCCTTAAATGATGCTTCAATTGCCTTGCAGCAGGCATCAACCAATTATTCAGTTAAAACCAAGGAACTGAATCAACTGCACTTTAAATTGGAAGACATCAGGAACAAGACAAGGAATGAATTGTTCCAAAGGATTAACAAGGTTGAAAATGATATCCAAGCAACTGAAAATTTGATAAGTCAGTGCAACCTGAAAATATCAAACCTTCAGAATGCATCTGCTAACAATGGCAGGTTCATTGACAACTATAATAAACGACTTCAGGATAATAATGAACAAATCATTGCCTTAAGGAAGGAATGGAAGGAAATCAATGCAACTGCCTTTGTCCTGAATGATGCTGACACCATTTGCCCAACCTGTCATCAACCACTTCCTGAAGGTGATTTTGAAGCCAAAAAGGAAACCATGTTGAAGCACTTCAATGATGATAAGCAGAAAAAACTGAACCTGCTTGTTAGCCGGTCAAATGAAATCAAAACAGCCAATGTTGAATGGCAAAAAAATATTGACAACCTTTCTGCTGACAATTCAAAGGAAATTGAAGCATTGACAAATGAAAAGGAAGCAGCAAAATTCAAACTGATTGAACTGAAAAAGGCAGCAGCAGCCAACAACAATCATGATGAAACTGAAATCAAGGTTGAAGCATTGTTGAAGCTTAATGGTGATGCAATGAACCTTGTTGATGATATTAAACAGGTTCAATCTGAAATTGAAAGTCTGAAGTTGCAGGAAAACGGCACCATGAAAAATGATGTCATGGTCATTGAAAGGGATTCAATCAGGTCTGTCATCAACAGCTTAAGAAAGGAACTTGCAATGAAGCAGGTGGTGGAAGAAACTGATAAAAGAATCAAGGAACTGAAGGATGAAGAAAGTCAGACAGCACAAGAAATTGCAGATATTGAAAATCATGAATTTCAGGCTGATGAATACATGAAGGTGAAAATGGATATCCTTGAAAAGAAGGTCAATGGATTGTTCAAATATGTTCACTTCAGGTTGTTTGATAAGCAGGTGAACGGTCAAACCATTGAAGCCTGCATTTGCGAATATAAGCAGGTGCCATTTCCAACACTTAACACTGCTGCAAAGATTTTGGCAGGTGTGGACATCATCAACACCTTATCAGACTATTATCAGACATATTTGCCTGTATTTATTGACAATCGTGAAAGTGTGACCTTCCTGCCTGAAAGTAAAAGTCAAATCATTTCACTTTATGTTTCAGATGCAGACAAAAATTTAAGGATTCAAAATGTTTAATTTATATTAGTAAACCAATAAAATTTTAATTATGGAACCATCACCAACCAACCAAGCAGGCAATCAACTTGCCACCACCACCAACAAACCATTGTCCAAAAAAGACATCCTGATTAACATGCTTGATGCACCAAGCATCAAGAAACAGTTCAGTGAAATACTGAAGGATAATGCAGCAACCTTTTTAGGGTCCATCCTTGACTTATTCAATACTGATTCAACCTTGCAACAGTGTGAACCTTCAGACCTTATTAAAGAAGCTTTAAAGGCTGCTGTCATGAAGCTTCCTATAAACAAATCACTTGGTTATGCTTATATTATCCCGTATTTTGAAAACAAAAATATCAATGGTCAATGGATTAAAAAGCTTGTTCCCCAATTTCAGATTGGTTATAAAGGACTGATTCAAATGGCAATCAGAACACAACAATATAAATTCATCAATGCTGATGCTGTCTTTGAAGGTGAATTTCAAAGGAAGGATAAATTGTCAGGTGAATTTGACATGAATGGAACAAAGACAAGTGATGTTGTGACCGGTTATTTTGCTTATATACAGATGTTGAATGGATTCAGCAAAACATTGTTCATGACCAAGGAACAGGTTTTGATTCATGCAAAAAAATATTCAAAGGCATATGGCAATGCAGGTGGACCATGGCAGAAGGATTTTGATGCAATGGCACTTAAGACGGTCTTAAGGAACCTGCTTTCACATTATGGATATCTGTCAATTGAAATGGTTCAGACCATCAGCAAAGACCTTGAAGATGATTCTGTTGAAGATGTGGTTGCAGAAGAAATAAAGAACAATGCCAACAGTGAAGTCATGCAATTCACTGATGCTGAAGTTGTGAAGGAAGATGATTCAGAATGTCCAATATGAAAAAAGGAATATCATATATCAGTATTTCAGATGAAGACAAAAATCATTCATTAATTAAAGAACTGAATAAAAAAGGTATTTATGAAATTGAATTGATTTATGCATCACATTGGGCAACTGATGCAGGATGGACAATGGTTAAATCAACAATTGGTGCAGTTTGGTTGGGTTTTACAAAAAAGGAAGCTATAAAAACAATTATGAAACTTTAAAAAATGAATCATGAAAGTGCTTGTGGCATGTGAAACTTCAGGAACAGTCAGAAATGCATTCATTGCAAAAGGTCATGATGCATGGTCATGTGATTTGGAACCTGCTGAAGATAATTCAAGCAAGCACTTTCAATGTGATATCAGGGATGTTTTCAGCCTTGGTTTTGATTTGATGGTTGCACATCCACCATGTACACATCTTGCATCATCAGGTGCCAAGCATTTCAAACAAAAGATATTGGATGGAAGGCAAAAGGAAGCAATTGATTTTTTCATGCTGTTCACAAAAACCAACATTCCAAGATGGTGCATTGAAAATCCACAAGGCATCATGTCAACCATTTACAGGAAGCCAGACCAAATTTTTCATCCATACCATTTTGGTGACCCTGCACAAAAGACCACACATATTTGGCTGCATGGTCTTCCAAAATTGGTTGCCACTCATTATGATGCACCTTTATTTGGGGAATCAATTGACAAGGGTGAATTTTATAAATTCAGGACCAAGGCAGGCAAAATCAAGACACAACCAATGTGGTTTGCAAAGGCATTCCTTCAGGCTGACAATTCCAATCGGGCAAAAGACAGAAGATTCATTTATCCTGGGTTTGCAGCAGCCATTGCAAATCAGTGGAACTTTTAAATAAAACCAATTTAATAAAATGCTTTTAAAAATACTTGGAAGCAATTCAGCAGGCAATTGTTATATACTTGAATCAACATCTGAAACATTAATCATTGAAGCAGGTGTTGGAATGAAGCAGATTGTGAAAGGATTAAACTTCAATCTGCTGAAAGTGAAAGGTTGCCTTATTACACATTCACATCAGGACCATTGCAAATCTGCTTTAAAGCTTATGCAGGCAGGTGTGAACACTTACATGACAAGGGGTGAAGCTTCAGCAATTAACCTGCCTGCATACCATCACAGATTGGCATATATAAGTGCCGGAAATAGTTTCTTCATTGGCAACTTTCAGGTCATGCCATTTGCCATCAAGCATGATACACCTGAACCAGTTGGTTTTTTAATCAAGCATGAAGAAATAGGAACAACCCTTTTTCTGACTGATTCTTATTATAGTCAATATAAATTTCCTGCACTGAACAACATCATCCTTGAATGCAATTATGATTTAGACATCATCAATGCCAATGAAACACCACAATTTTTGAAGGACAGGATATTTCAGTCACATATGAACCTGAAGACGTGCAAGGAACTTCTTGCTGCAAATGATTTGACATCAGTGAACAATATTGTCATCATTCACCTGTCAAACACCAATTCAGATGCAGACAGGTTCAAAAAGGAAATCAGTGACTTGACAGGAAAGACAATCACCATTGCAGATGCAGGTATGACCATTCAATTTGATAAATTTCCAATATGATTGATGATACATTTTTAAAAGAAAATGGTTTTGTTAAAGAAGAAAAAGATGGTGTTTATGATTTATGGATGTTTAAAGGCACCAACATTTTATTCAGGCAAAAGAAAGGTGCCAAATTTGGAACCATTGGAATTGACTTGAATGGTTGTTTCTTTTTTGCAATCAGCAAGAAACTTTTTTTTAAATACGAATTAAAACAAATAATTGATTCTTTATGATGGAAGGTGTTTATGACTTGTTTAAGGACAAGGAAGAAAAAGGAAGTGCAACCATTAAAAGGTTCACCATTAATGACAAAGATGCAAGATTCCACAACATCAGTTGCATGATGAATGATGGTGGTGCAATTGATTTTGTAAAAGCAGGCAATTATGTCAAACTGATAATTGACCGTGAAATTTTCATGTCAGATACACCAATGGAAAGAAGGTCAAATATTCAGTTTGTTTCAAATGCAAATGGCAGGGTCTTCATTGCTGGTTTAGGCATTGGATTGATTGTCCACAACATCCTGAAGAAAAAGGAAGTGACTGAAGTGGTGGTCATTGAAAGCAATCAGGATGTCATTGATTTGGTTGGTCCTAAATTCAGCCATGACAGCAGGGTGAAGATTGTCCATGGTGATGTGTTGGAATTTATGCCGGTCAAAGGTGACTTGTATGATACAGTTTATTTTGACATATGGTGTGACATCAGTGACAGGAACTATCCACAAATGAAACTGCTTCATAAAAGGTGGAAGTATAATTTAAACAGGCAGAATCCAAATGCCTTCATTGATTCATGGTCAAAGGACAGGGTGAAAAAAATGGCAAGGCAGGACAAATATGAAAGCTTCAATTCAATAATTGAACGATTGTCCAAAAAAATATCTTGATGAAATGTCCAAGGCAGGCAGCAATGCCTGCTTTTTTCTTTTTCAATTGTCCAAAAATATTTGGTAGTATCAATAAATCACTTATTTTTGGTCTTTCTTTAAAACCAATAAAACAGACAGTCATGCATTCCTTACCGGTTAAAAGTCAGAAAAAGTTTGAAGCAGCAGTTGAAGCACTTGCACCATTTGCAGGTTCAATTGACCCTTATGTGAAAAAATATCATACATATTATTCAGGATGGTGCAAGTCACTTGCAGCAGGTGGATTCAAGACCAAATTTTCTGCAACACTTCATGCACAAAATGACCCGAAAGAAATTGTTGAAACTGTATGCAGACTTGCATTCTTTAACAGCATTCAGAATAATTGGATGGCACCTTATCTAACAACAGGTTTATACAGTATTGATTTGCAAAACATGCTGCTGACATTGGTCAAGGTGATTGACCCTGCAAAACAATATATTATCAAGACCATTCCTTCATCATGGGAAAGGGTTGATGCAAAGCACAATATTTTGAAAGTCATCCTGAATCAAGAAGACTATTATTCAAAATTCATTTAATAACCAAACCAATAAAATCAAATCATCATGGAAAAAGGGAATATCATAAAACGGAAAATGAAATGTCATGATGGTAAAGTCAGAACAGTTGATTGCATGTTAATTTCAATCTTTAAAACCCAATCAAGACAGATGAACCCTGATACATTGCAACCTGTTGGTGATTGGGAAGATTGCTTTTCATGTGTTGTTAAATGGACTGACACAAACGGTATATTGAGAACAGATAATATAACATTAAAATAAAATCAAAAATCATGACAAGCAATCAAATGAAAAAAGGTCTTAATGCTGAAATCAAATCAGCAGGCTTTTCCAACACAATCAAGGAAGTATCTGAAGTAGGTGTCAACACCTGCCTGAACTTCAATTTTCATGTCAGTCCTGAATTGAAACAATGGCTGAATAAAAGGTTCATCCATGGCATTTATCACATTGATACAATGCAATCCTTTGTTGTCATCAAAACACCAAATCAAAAATAAAAAAACCGGCAGGCTGAAATGCCTGCCATTTTCATCAAACCAATAAAATCAAATTACAATGCAACTTCAAAATTTTGGCAATGCAAAAATCAAATTAATCAATCATTGTTTTAAACAAGGTATGACAACAGAACAAACTGATGATGTTGTTGAATTAGCTTTCAGGATGGCATCTGCCTTGGTTGCAGATACAACTTCAAGACTTGGAAAAGAACTTGAAAATATTGACAGTTATATTGGTGCCTACCAATGGGAATTGTCAACTGAAAAATCAAAATCTTAAACCATGGAAAAAAAATATCTTCATTGCACTGTCATCAATAATGGTGGCACCATGTTCACCAATCCTTTAAAATTAAGTGAAGCACATTATATCAGTCAACTTGCACAAGAAAATAAACAAGTTCTTGTTAAGCTGATGATTTGCAGTGCAGCACAATACAAATCAATTTTTGGATAATTAAAATCAATCAATCATGGACATTCAAGGACATTTAATCAAGGACAGTGAAATCATTGGCATTGGACCATTGATGAACATTCAATCAGAAAGTCAAATTGGCAAAATCTACAATTCAAGAAAATTGTTTTATGACATCCACCTGAAGGAAAGGTCAATCAGTATTGAAAGCAATTATCTGAATATTGGTTATGATAAAGCAAGCACTGAAGAAGAACAGGCAAGGGAAAAATGGTATGAATTTATAAAAGATTATAGTGGTGTGAAGAAGGTCATTGAAGGATTAATCAACCCAATCAAAAATGATTTGAATAAAATATTGAATGAACAAAAAAACCAAACACATGAAAAGTAAATTTGAATTTAAAACTGAAAATGATTGGAATGAATATTTGGTGCAGTATTATGCAGGACTTGCCATGGCTGCAATGCTGTCCAATCCAAGAACAATTGAACTGATGGAAATGCAAACGGCACCTGCTGACAAGACAAGGCAGGTTGCAAATCAGGCTGTTCTTTATGCAGCAAATTTGGCTTATGTTATTGATAAGTTTCACATAAAAGATGAAGCAGCATGAAACCAACCAACATTGCCACCAAGGAAGGCATTTATAAGCTTATTGATGAAGTCCAATCCTTTTTGGAAGCACATTATGCTTCAGACAATATAACAGCCTGTTTGGACCGTTTAAGAAGCTTGGAAGGATATCTTGCAACAACCGGCAAGGCACTTGCTGATGCCAAATATCTTTTAAGGGAAATGACTGAAGCTTCAATCTCAACAATTAAAACCCTGCATCCTGAACTGTCACCTTCAATACTTTCAAAACTTATTGAAAGTTTGTGCCGTGAAAATGCCTACATGGTGGACAGGTTGGACCGGCAAAATTCCGGTTGTGTTCATCAGATTGATGCAACAAGGACCACAATATCAACCCTTAAGGAAGAAATGAAAATAAGTTCTTATTTTGAAGGAAAAGGACCATAAATTGCCATCCCTTTTCAATTTTAGTTGCCATGCAGGAAGCTTATCAATTAACAGATAATTCACCACCTTTCCGGCAGATATTAAAAATCCCTTTCAGTAAAAACTGAAAGGGATAATTTTTTTAAAACCAATAAGGAAAATTGATGTGACAATCATCAATTTTCAAACAACAGTTGTTTAATAACAGATTGAATGACTGAAGACCCTGCCTTTTAAACTGATTGAAACAACTATTATTCAAATTCAAAAATAAAGATATGTCAAAAAGATTTATTGACACTAATCTGAAAAAAGAAGATTGGTATTTGGCAATGCCTGCTTCATATAAGCTTTTTTGGACTGAACTATTCACTGAATGCAATCATGCAGGAATTTACAGGGTAAACACTTTACAGTTCAACAGGCTGAATCGTTTAAAGGTTATTGCTGACAAGGCATTGACCTTTTTTAATGCCGGAAAAGAAAGGATTCAAGTCATCAGAAAAGGTTTGTGGTACATCAAAGGTTTTGTCAGGTTTCAATATGGAAATGTAAGCAAATCAACCAACCGGTTTTTCAGTTCTATTCAAGACATTCACAATCAATATGATATAAACATGCCCCCAATTTGGGGTGCAAATACAAATACTACATTATATACTAATTCAGTATTTAATACAGTAAAGACAGAAATACAAGAAGTTGAAGATTTAAGAAAGGAAGCTGAAGCATTAAGAAAGGAAATTGAAGCTTTAAAAAAGCAACAACCTGAACCATTAAAAACTGAAGAAAATGATTCAGAAAAAAAATCACTGGACAATTCAAAAATTGAAAAAATTGCGCCAAAAGTTTTTTTGGAATCCAATCTACTTCCCGCCAATCAAGGAAAAGAAGAAAAAGCTTTCTGCCTGAACAGTGCAGGACCGGCATATGAACCTGAACAACAACCACCCAACCCTGAACCATTACCGGCACCACCTGCCAAAAGAATCAGCCAATTTCCAACCATGGACCAATTCACCCTGCCATTGAACAGGATGACCGGCAGGTTGGCACAAGAAATCTACAAAAGGACAAAAGGGAAGTTCCTGACAAGGGAAGAAATCTTGAACTATTTTGAATTGTTTAAGCTTCAGAACCTTAACGGCAAAAAGTTTTATGAAAAACCTGATGATGTCTTCACACATTTCACCAATTGGATAAAATTTCAAAAGTATGTTCCTGTTGAACAGGAAAGGGTTTCAGTGTCTTATGCTGAAGCCAAGGCAGGTCAGGAAAAATATCAAGCAGAATGCAGCAGGATTGCCAAGGCACATATGGAACAAGCAGAAGCAGAAAGACCATTCAGGGAAGCAGAACAAAAAAGACAGGAAGCAGAAGCCTTGATTGAAGAAAACCGGAAAAAGGCTGAAAGACGCAAATTTGAAGATGAAAGGTCAAATTTTTTCATGAATCTGTTTAAAAGAAAAGAAATGGCTGCTGCATGAATTTCTGCATGACTTCCTGCCTTTATCCTTGCAAGGAATGAAGGTTTGTATTATCTTGAATGAAAATGGCTTAAAACGGCTAAAAATGCCTTTTAATACAGAACAGATTTTTAAACCAATAAAATATTTCAATCATGGACTTCCAAAAAGGTAGGCATTATGATTATGCCTTGGAAATGGCAATCATTGGGGCATGTATGCTTGAAAGTGATGCTGTTGACAAAATTTATGGTCTTATCCAATCAAAACACTTTTATGATGAAAAAAATCAATTCCTGCTGAAAAGGATTTTCATGATGAAAACAAATCATCAGGCAATTGACCTTTTGACGGTCACATTTGGTGCAGGTGTAAACATGAAGGAATGGAACAAAATTTCACCAACCATTAATCTTCCTGCATATGCTTCACTGACAATGAATGCTGTTGTCAGCACTGCACACATGCAGGAACATTGCAGGCAGTTGCACCAACTTTTTGTGAATAGGAAAGCACTTGAAATCCAAATGAATGTCGGCAAAAATCCTGATGGTGTGGAAGCCATGTATCTTTTAAAAAAAGAAATTGATGAACTTTTTGTTGATGTTACCTTGGATGATTTTGATGAAGGTGATGATGGAATAGTTCAGGATTTGTTTCCACATATTGATGAAAGGAAAGACAAACCAATGATTGGTCTTCCAACAGGGTTTGCAAGAATCACTGAAGCAATTGGTGGACTTCAAAACGGTCACCTGATTGTCGTTGGTGCAAGACCATCTGTTGGAAAAACTGCATTTGCTGAAACAATTGCACTTGCTGCATCAAAATTTGTTCCTGTTGGAATCAACCTGCTTGAAATGCCAAAAAAAGAATATTTGGCAAGACTGCTTGCACAAAAAACAGATTTTACTTTTAAACAAATCTGGGAAAATAAAATGACTGATGATGAATACAAGACATTTATGCAGCAGGCATATTTGGGTGGAAAAATTTATATTAATAGCAATATTTATATAACCATGACCGGCATTGAATCAGGTGCAATGAGATTAAAAGAAAAATACAACCTTGGATTGCTTATCATTGATTATTTGCAACTGATAACAAGTGAAATAAAAGGCAAGGAAGAAAACCGTGAAAGGGAAGTGTCAAAAATATCAAGAAGGTGCAAACAACTTGCAATGGATTTGGACATACCGGTTGTGTTATTGGCACAACTGAATCGTGCAAGTGAATTGACAGGTGATAAAAAACCAAGGCTGCATAATTTAAGGGAATCAGGTGCAATTGAACAGGATGCAGATGATGTCATCTTGCTTCACCGTGACCGTGAAAAAGAAAAAATATTAATTAGGTCTGGGCAAACAAAAGACCTTCCTGCATTTGCCATGGTTGAAAAAGCAAGGAATGGTCATTGCAATGATTATGATTTGCTGTTCAATGGACCAAAAATGCTTTTCACTGAACCACCTGAAGACATAAGACAACCGGCACAATTGACCATTGTTGGTCTGCCAAAAATTGAACTGCCTGCTTCAAAAAATTGGTATGAAAAGGATGATGATGACAATGGTTTTGATGATGGCTTTAATGAAGAACAATTGTTTTAAAATAAATGTCCAAAAGTTTTTGGCAGTTCAAATAATAGTCTTCAATATTGTCAGACTTTTTAAAACCAAATAAAATCAAAAAACAATGGCAAGTGAAGAACGTTTTAAGGAAATGCAGAATATTTTTCAAGCAATGGCAAAGGCTGCAAATGTTTCCATGATGTGCATTTTCATTGACATCAAGGAAAAAGACCTTGATGAAAGACAGGCTGTCAATGTGAAAGGAAAGATGGTCAATGGTGTTGGTGCAACCTTGCAGGTGCATGGTTCATCAATCAGGGTCATGCAGGAAGGTTCCATCCCGTTAAGAATCTGCACCATCCAATCCATGATGAACAGGATGAAGGATGAACAGGCAAGGCTGCTGAAGTTATGGCAGGATGTTGAACAGGATTTTGAAGTGACTGCCATCACCAAGAATGATTGATTTTTAAACAAGGGTTGTTTAAAAGGTTGCATCAGCAGCCTTTTTTTGTGTCAGGTATATAAAATGAAATTTTGTTTCAAAAGAAATATTTTAAAAAAGTTTACAAATTCAAAACAATTCCTGATATTTGTGTTTTAAAATTAAAAATCACCATTTATGAAGCTTTCAATTTATCGTGCAGACTACAAAAATCCAAATGACCTTGGTCTTCCTTGCCTGCCAACCCTGAACAAAGTGTCTGATATTACTGATATCAATGAAATTGATGCCATCAGTGCTGAATTTGATGACATGGATGAAGCAAAGTGGTTTGTTTCACATTTTCCAAAATATCTGAAATTAAGGATTGGCACTGTTTCAGGTTCAAGGGATGGTGTATGGTACACAAGACCAATTGTATCAAAATCCTTCAACACTTTTTGGATGAACGGCACAACCAAGGAAGTGAATGAAACAGCAGTGAAAAACAGGAACAAAATGATTGAAATTCTTGACAACTTATCATAAAAACAGGGTGTCGGTCATCAACAACCGGCACCACAAAACCAACCAAAAATGAGAATCAACACAACCGGCAGACCTTGCAGCATTAAGACCGTTAAGGAATTAGAACAGGACCGGCAGGCAAAAATTGAAGCATTGACTGCTGACATCAAATACTGCAATGAAAAGATAAGTGATGCAGCCTTCATCAATGCAGCAACACCTGAAAACCTGAAAGCACTGCTTCAATTCAGGCTGATGCAGTTGACCGAAAAACAAGCTTTAATCAACCAATAATAAACAACTTCAATTTAATACCATGGAAAATCAATCAAATCAGTCAGAAGTTAAGACAGCATTTATTGCCTATTTAGAAAAAAAGATTGCTGCATCTGAAGCAAGAAGAAGCAGTCTTGAAGCAGATGCAGATGACCCTGAAATTTGGCAAGAATCAGGATATTATCTTCAACAGCAAATCCATGCTGAAGCAGAATATTGTGATGTGCTTTATAAAAAGCTTCACAGATTGCAGGAAACATCCAACCAATAAAAAAACAAGGCTGCTGAAAATGCAGCCTTTATTTTTGAAAAAAGTTTTGAAATTGTAAACATTGTCATAATTTAAACACCTGAAATGAAAAAGAAGAAAATTGAAAATAGGGGTGGTGCAGGCAGGAACCAAGGCAGGCACACCAAATATGATGAAGAAACAGTCATCTTTTCTTGTCGTGTTCCTGCTTCCAAGAAGGCTGAATTGGCAGCATTGGTTGCTGCTGAACTGAAAGGTTGGATGAAGGCTGAAACAATCATAAATCAATAACCATGATGCAGGAAGTCATTGATGAAACAACTGAAGTTGAAGTTGGCAAATATTACCTTGTCAGGTGTGCAAAGATGAAATATGGTGGCACTGACAATGATGCCGGTTTTGTTCCTGTTTATGGACATTCACACAAGGACATGCAGTTTGGATTGAATGTCATGCATTATCATGTGGATGGAAGGTTCATGCCGGTTAATAATGGTTGGTTGGTTGATGAAAATGGAAGGACCAATTTGATTTTGATGGAAGGCAAAGACCAAAAAGCAAATTTGAATTATGTGGATGAAATTGTCATCAAAAGAAGGAAATGCAGACGGTTGACAACCGGCATAAATCCACCATCTTTCACCAAGGAAAATCATAAATATATCATTTGGTATAACAGCATGATTGGAAAGTCCTGCAAAGGCAGGAAATGTCCACATTATGGAACTTTGATGAAGATGGTTGATGGTGTCCTTGAATGTCCTTTGCATGGTCTTAAAGGTCATCCAATTGAAGAAAAAATCATTCCATTAAATTTCAACATTAAAGGCATAAAATGAAACATTATCTGAAGCAGGACATTTATTGTCCAAACTGTAAAACAAGGATTAATGGTGCAATGAACATTGGCAAGGAAGATGAACCACCTGAAAATGGTGATGTGACTTTCTGCATTCACTGTTATTCATTTTTGACTTATGTTGGCAGTGAAGGAAATTTTATCATGTCAGCATTAAATGAAGATGATATTTTGAAACTAAAAGAAGATGAACCTGAAGTCTTTCATCAATTGATGGATGCATTTTTTGATTTTGTTGGAATAAAAATTGATTCACCATGGACTTCAAAAATTTCACCAAACTGAAGAAGCTTTATGCATATGCAGTTGAACATGATAAAAAAGAAATCAGGTTCCAAGGTCAAACCATCCTGACTGTTTATGCAAAATATTTGATTGAATATCTGACACCAAAATTCAAAAATCATCATTGAGAAGATTTAAAATTGATACTGATTATTTAAACAGGATGAAGGAAAAAGGATTCATCAAGGGTTTCTTCATTAATCCTGATAAGCACAAAAAGTTGGTGCCATATAATAAATTCAGAAACATTAAAGTTGTCATTGATGGAAAAAGGTTTGCATCAAAAAAAGAAGCAAGAAGGTATGTTGAATTAAGAATGAAACAAACAATTGGTGAAATATCTGAACTTGAATGTCAGGTCAAATATGTCCTGATTGAAAAAAGTGCCACTGAAAAACAATGTGCATATTTTGCTGACTTCAGATACAGGAACAGGAATGATGAAGTGATTGTTGAAGATACAAAAGGGAAGAAGACAGACCTTTATATCATGAAAAGGAAACTGATGCTTGAAAAGTTTGGAATAAAAATAAATGAATTATGAAAACTGAAGAAGAAGCAAGTCAGGAAGCTTGCAGACTTTTAAGGGAACATTTTATTGGCATGGACCATCCAAACATAAATACATATGATGATGATTATGTCATCAGGAATTATCCTTTTGAATGGTCATTGTTTATGGATGGATGGAAATTTCAAAATAAATGAATTATGAATCAGAAATTGGAAAGGGAACAGGCAGAAATTTTATTCACTGAAAATCAGTTGAAATATTTCTTCAGCAGGGTTGTCAATTATATCAATAACTATATTATTGAAAATGGAACTGATGAAAAATTAATCATTGGAACCATTGGATTTGATAAGGTGCCAATGACAAATGGAAAGGAAACAAGTGTCATTTTGTGCTTTCAGGCTGAAATATTTCCAAATGATTATGTTGATGCAAGCATTTATGAATTTATCATTTTTGATGAATTTTCTGATGATGTCCTTGATGCCTATAATGAAGTTGTTTCACTGATTAAAGAAAATAAAAAATCATGAATAACTTTTTCTGCATGTTAGGTCTTCATGATTGGTATTATGGATATTTTAATGCCAAGGAAAAAAGGTATGAAAGGCACTGCATTCATTGTGACAAAAAACAATATGTGAAAGGTGATGAACAAAAAAGTAAATGGACAACATTCAAATAAAAATTCCACTGCAATCATATGGATTGGGTGACATCATTTTCTGCATGTCAATTATTAATAAATGGATTAATGATGGCTGTCATGTCATTTGGGGTGTTGAACCTGTTTATCTGCCAATTGCCAAACATTTTCCATGGATTATCTTCATTGACAAGAATTTATTAAATATTGATTATAACATCAAGGAAACAGTGACAACCGGAAATGCAAAAATTATTCCTTTAAGGTGGAGCAATGACATTCAAAAAGTTTCATATGATTTTGTGATGTCTTCAAAATATGACATGATGGATTTAAATTGGAAGGAATGGAAAAAAGGTTTTTCATGCAACAGGGATTATGAATCAGAACATAAATTGTATTTTGATGTGTTGGGTTTACAATTAAATGAAAAATATAATCTGATAAGTGAACATTACCAGACAGCAGGAAAAATCCATTCACCATTGCATGTTGATAATGGTTTGAAAAATGTTCAAATGAAATTTATAAATGGTTTTACCATGTTTGATTGGCTGACGGTTATGCAGAATGCCACCACTATTCATGCAGTTGCATCAAGTAATATTTATTTATTTGAATTGTATGAAATGGATGCAAAAGAAATTCATCTTTATCCAAGAAAACCTGAAGAAAACAATCATGACCATTATAAATATTTACTTACTAAAAAATATCAGTATCATGACTAACAAACAATTGTTATATAATAAACTTCATGCATTAAGACTTGAAGTGGATGGTTCAATTGTTGATGATATCACTGCAACAGTTGATGCAGTCTTTGCAGAACATGAACAAGATGTCAAAGATGCATTCAATGCAGGCAAGGAAAAGGAAGGAAGGCAAACATTGAAAGGATTTAATGGTGATAAAGGTTTTATTGTTTTTCCTGATAAATACAAAACATTTGAAGATTATAAAAACCAAAAAAATAAATAATGGAAAACATGTTGCCACCAAAAGAAGTATTTTTTAAAGTATTTGTGTTTGCAAAAAAAGGTTCATCTGAAAAAGTAGTTTTATCAGTGCCAATGACAGAAGATAAAGCTGATGCAATTGAAAGATTAAGAACATGCACAATGGAACTTGGACGTGATTTAGGTGGTGAATGGCATCAGGTTGATTTTTTGATTTTTGGTGAATTTATCAGGTTCAATGATAAGGTGATTTTTAATGGCAAAAGGAAAGATTATAAAAGAAACCATGATATTATTCAAATGATAAAAAGTTTCAGACAATTCTTAAATAGTAGATTATCATAAAACCAATAAAAACAAAAAAAATGAAAGTACCTGAAAGGTTTAGAGTAAAGAAAGGAATTTTTGCAAGTGACCGGTCATTTGACAACAATGGTTGCTTCCTGATTCCACACCAGAAGATTGATGGATATTCATACTGGGTGCAGGCATCAGATGGAAGTCCTGAAGTTCCATGGCAACATGTATCTGTTTCATTAAGGACTGCAAAAAAGTTGGTTCACAGGTGTCCAACATGGGAAGACATGTGCTGGATAAAAAATCAATTCTGGGAACCTGAAGAAGCAGTGTTTCAAATTCATCCACCTGCTTCACAGAATGTTTCATTGGCTGACTTTTGCCTTCATTTGTGGAAGCCTTTGTCATTTGTCTTTATGTTGCCACCATCAATTGCAGTTGGTCCTGAATCGGCTATAAAGGCACCTTTATGATGCAAGCAAAAATGAAACCTGATGACATCATAAAGGATTCAGAAATCATTGGAACAGTTAAGTTATGTTTGTGTGACAAGTTGCTTGAATCTGAAAAGTTTGAAAGCAGGACAGAAAGGCAAATCATCATGCTTCAATGGAAAGACAAATACCATCTGAATCAGGACCGTGACAACAGTGCATTTTATTTTGTTGTTGAATTATATTAAAGTTATGGAACAACTGACACAAGAAATCTTGATTAAATATGGATTTAAAGAATATCAATCTATTATTCATACAAGATTCAGGATTGATTATGGTGCATTTTATTTTGAATTGATGAAAATGAATGAAGGTGGTTGGCATATTAAAATATCAAACCATCCATTTGAAGAAAACCAGCCTGAAGTTGGACTTGGAATCATAAAATACTGCTATCAATTAGCCAATATTTATCATGCAATAACAGGGAATAATTTAAAAACCAATTAAACAAATCAAAATGAGCAAAAAAGAAAAAATGGAAAATCAGACCAAACAGGAAGAAAGCAATGAAAAAAAAGTATTTAAAAACGTTACAGGTGAAGACATGCCTGATTATCCTGAAGTGCAGGAAGCTTCCAAAAAACTTCATGCCTTTGTCAATGACCTTAAAAAGCAGATTAAAGATGCAGGTTATGTTGGTGTTGTGATGATTGGTAATGCAGCAAAAATCAGTATTGAAAAACTGCCTGAAAAAGAAAAAATCAAATGCCTGCTTCAAGTGGTGACCGGCAAAACAATGATTGCACCTTTCACCATGTTTTATGAAACTGAAGACAGTCCAATGGAACTGAATCATGATGCAGGAAGGTTTGAAGCCAATGCTTCAATCCACATGGTACGGTCATTTATTGAATCCATGGAAGATGAAATGCACCACCACAAGAACCTGCTGATTGGTATGCAGTTGCATAAATTTATGCAGACAATATTGGAAGATGAATAAGGCTAATTGCGTAAACCAAGACCGGCACAACCTGCCGGTTTTTTTTCTGCCTGAAAAAAAGTCAAAATAAATTTGGACGGTAAATCAGGAACAGGTATTTTTGGCAAAACTTTTAAAATTTAAGATTATGACAACATGCACAACTTGTGGACAAATCATCAATGAAGTGGTGACCATTGATGGTCTTCCTTATGGCACCACATGTGCCGAAAATAAGCTTGGAATCAGGCAGTTTCCTTCATGGTTCAAAACAGGTGATTGGAACAAGGCAAAGGCAGACCATGATGCAAGGCAGGCAAAGCAGGCAATTGAATTTCAGGAAAGCAGGAAAATCACATCTGAAGCATGGTCTGAATTTATGTTGCTTTCAACAGCATATGTTGAACAATACCTGAAAGGCAATACATGGGCATTTGAATTTATTTCATCAGTGATGAAGCAGTGTGGATATTACACCATTGCATCAGGTTATTATTTTGACACCATGGAAGAAGCTGAAGCCAATTGGCAACCATCTTCAGGAAGTTTCCCTTATTTCATTAAACTGCCAAAAAGAATCAGTGACCTTTCACCTAAACAGCAGGCATTGCTGAATAAATTCATCTAATCAAAAACCAATAAAATCACCTTTATGAAACAGACCTTTTTTGCCTTTTGCTTTCCACACATTGCTGAAATGACATCAGATGACCAACAGGACATCAATGACCTTTGTTTGGTCATTGCACGTTATAATCAGCATGTGTTGGAAGGAAACAACAACCGATATCACATTTCTGAATGGATTAATGGTTTGATGCCATGGAAATTCATTTTTGGATATTCAAAACCTGATGAAATCACTGTTGAATTTAGGCAAGTTGGACAGGCAGCAGGCACCATCAAATTTTTTGAAGTCAATTCTTAATTTAAAACCAAATAAAAACAAAAACCATGTCAAAAAAAATCACAGTAAAAATCATGACAACAGAAATCAAGTTAATTGAAACAGGCAATCCTGAAGCCAAAAAATACAGGGTGACCGTGAATGGTTTTGACCAATTCACACCATTTGATGATGAAGTGAAAGCCAAGGCAGCAGCCTTTGACAAAGCACTTTCAGCACAAATGGACGGCAAAATTCACCTGTCTTATATTTCAAACCTGTTCATTAAAGAACCAACACCTGAACCAACCAAACCTGAAGAAAAGGAACCAACCAAAATCATGATGAAATCAGGTGGCAGTGATTATCCATACTTAAGGTTGTGGTGCAGGATGATGGGAAGCTTTCAGTATTACACTGACTTGCAGATTGAAAAGGCAAGGAAGATGAAGGCACCTGAAACCACCATTTATTTTGAAAGGGATGTTCCACACATTGCTGAAGACATCCAAAATCCTGAAGTCAGGTGGTTTTTTGAAAACAATGGATTGAAAATTCCTGAAAAGAAGTAAAACCCTGAAGACCGGCACCAAAAATGCCGGTCTTTTTTTGTCCAAAAATATCTTCCAAAAAGGTCAAAATAAATTTGGTCAACCAAATCAGGAACCTTTATTTTGTACTTTCTTTATTTAAAACCAATAAAATTTCAAGTCATGAAACAAGAAACTTTCAACATCAAGACCATTCAGCAGGACAATGTTTTCATTAATGTTAGCAAGGAACCAATGCAGGCTTTGACCGGCATGCCTGCCACATCAAGGTTCAGTCATGCCATCATTGCTGAAGGCAGGGTTGTCAATGTGGTGTCAAACAATTATGGTCTGCTGAAAAATGAAAACTTCTTCCTGAAGGCTGAAGAAGCTTTAATCAATGCAGACATCAAGTATGACACAAGGTCCATCAACAGGATGAATGAATCATTTGCTGTTGACTACATCCTGAATGATGACAGCTACATCATCAAGGTTAAAGGTTCAGATGACCAAATTCAACCAATGTTGCGTTATACCAATTCATATGCAGGTGGTCCAACCACTGCCAATTTTGGTTTCTTCAGGAAAATCTGTTCAAATGGTTTGACCATCTGCCAAACCAAAATAGGCTTTTCAGTTAGGCACAACAGCATGGTCAATGAAGTGGTCATCCCTAAAATTGCTGAAACCATTGAAAAGTTCATGGATAATGAATTTTATTCCCTGCACAAAAAATTTGAAGTGTTGGCTGAAACTTCCATCACGGACCTTGAAGGTTTTGTGAAGTATGTTGCCACCAAGCAAGACTTATTCATGTATGAAATGTCAGAAAAAAACCCTGAACCATCTGCCAATGCACGTTTGGTCCTTGACATCATCAGGAATGAAGCAAAGGCACTTGACATGCAGCCTTCATTGTGGTTGGGTTATAATGCCTTTAATGAATTTCTTCATGGCAAGTTGAAGAAGTCCTTTGCAGACCAACAAAGGTTGGACAGCAGGTTGTTCAGTGGTATTGTAGAAATGGCAATGCCTTCAAATTAACCAACCAAGGCTGCACTGTAAAGGTGCAGCCTTTACCTTTTATCATCCATACCGGTTAAAGTGCCTTAAAACGGCTTAAAATCAATAATCCAATAAAATCAAAATTTATGCGACACCTTTTAGACATGGGCAATAAAATTGCAGTCATCACTTATGAACAGGAAACACATTTTTCAGATGATATTATCAAGCAGTATCAAAAACTGCTTTACAATGGTTATAAGTCAGCAAACAAGGCTGAAGAACTTGGTGCAGTCATTGGTGAAAACATCATCAAAATTGAAAAGGTTGAAATTGCCTACATAACACCACCACCACCATCTGCAAACATCAGTTTCAGTGGTGAAGATTATGACCTTTTTATCAAGACCATTGAAAGTCTGAAAGTCCTGCATGTCAGCAAAAAGCAATTGACCCTTGCTGATTATATGGCTGACTATTAAAAAAGAACAACCTGCCATGTGAACATGCAGGTTGACTACTAAAATGGTATAATACTTAAATTCCGAACAAACACAAAAGTAAAATTTAAAAACTGAATATGAAAATGGAACTGAAAGACATCCTGATGAAGCAGATTCAGGAAAGCAATGATGCACTTGCCAACCTTATCAGTGAAAAGGAAGATATTAAACATGCACGTTATCAAAAGGAATATCATACACTGCTTGATGCAGCATCAAAGGCAAGGATGAAAATTGACACTGAAATCCAATCCCAATTCAGGGAACAGGAAAACGACATCAGGAACAAACTATCAACCCTAAAAAGGAAACATGATGCCATTCTAATCAAGGAATCTGAAGATTTGTGGTTTCCATCAGGCACAAGGGTCACCATATGGGAAAAGGTAAGGTTTCAGAACATTTTTGAACAGGTTGCAACAGGTACAATTGTCGTTTTTGATGGTACACAAGCAGTTCAGGTAAGTGTAAATCAAATGAAGAACCTGAAACTGAAGGCAGGTGACATCATTGTCATCAAGGACCGGAAAGACGGCACAAAAGGACTGATGTTTGACCTTGTAAAATACAGGTGTTCATGGCAGGCAGGAATTTTCCTTGCAGAAGGTGAAACAATTGAAAACAACAAGCTTGATGAAATCAGGTTAAAACAACTTACAAAATCATGAAAAAACAAATGAACATGAATGCACTTGAATTGCTTGCTGAAGTAGTTCAAAACCGCAACTGGTATGCAGGTCTGGAAATAGACAGACGTTTGGCAGGTGAATATAAAAGGAACCTTGTCAAAGGAAAAGTGTCATATGGTAAAGCCTGCCAATTGCTTGAATCACTTGGTTTTTCCAAGGTGAAGGAAGAAACATGGAAAATTGGCATGATGCCTTAAATTATTAAACTGAAGTCATCCATTATGGCAAATCATAAGCAAAAAAAAATTGAAGATGGTTGGAAGTGTACAAGATGCAATGCATGGATAAAACCATCTTATTGTGTTTGGTTGGATTTTAGTCAGACAGATGGTAAATATTATTATGATTTGCCTGCCGGTCATGTTTCACAAGGTGGTTTCCCGTTTGGAAAGGATTGCGCCAAATTGCAAGTCATGGAAGACCAAACTGAAGTCATCCATTATGCAGGAATTGAAACCAATCCTTGATGGAACTGAAGATGATGGTCACGGCAAAACCAAATGACTTCCAATGGTTTTGAATAATCAGGATGATGTGATTCAGACCTTGCTTCACCACATATGCAGCAAGGTCTTTTTTTAATCAATCCCCGTTTAATATGGGAATGCAGGTAAGACCTTGCATTTTTCTTCATCTTCTGTTCAGGTGTCAGTTCAGCATATTTTGGACGGTTTAAACGCATATAAGCAGCATGACAGGCTTTACAATATCCCTGACCAAGCCTGCTTGCTTCAATCGGACTGCCACACTTACAATATTGAAACCTGAACATGACCTTAAAATAATGCAAGCAAGGATAAATTGCAACCTGAACAGGAACATTTTTTGATGACCTTCTTCCAATATCCTGTCATTTAATGCATTATAAAAAATAAGTCCAAGAAAATTTGGTCATGTCAATTTATTTGACTATATTGACCTTGAATCTTTTAAAACCAATAAAATGAAACAGTTTAACAAGGCTGAAGCAGAACAGCACATCAACAAACTGCTGAAGAAACACAACATTGAAGTGTATGGTTGGTCTTCCACTTCATCAGGCAGGGCAAAGGTTAAATCAAGGAAAGTCAAAATCCCCAAACCAACCAACATTGACAGGTTTGCCGTTTGCCTGCATGAAATCTTCCATGTCATCAGCAAGAAAGGAAGCAAGTCATTTGAAAAGGAATTTTATTGTGACATGTATGCACTTGACACCCTGAAGCAGATGAACCTGCCGGTTGACAGGTGGATTATCAGGATGCGTTGGCATGTCTTAAGCAGAATTGCCATGGCACACAACAGGGGTTTGAACCATGCAAACATCAACCAAGAAATCAGGCTTTTCTTTTCTGAAATTGACTTTGCAAAATGGATTGGAAAAAAAGTTTATGTTGGTCATAAATATTGGGAATCCAACAACCCTGATGACATTGAACTTTATCCCAACATGTCCTTCATCACCATCCAAGTCAAGCTTCAGGAAAAAGGATTCAAGGTTATCAAATCAACTTGTGATGACTCAACTTATGGAAATTATATTGTGTCAAAAATTCCGGCACCTGTCAAACATGGTGAAGAATTTGAAACCCTGCATGACATCATCAAAGCTTTTAAACTGTCATAATAAATTTTGACAGTCCAACCCTGAACCCTTACTTTTGCCTTTTCCTTTAAAATCTAAAATTAACCACATGCAACAAGAACTGTCCATCATCATTGAAGCAGATTCAAAACAGGAACTTTATGAAATCAAATCCAAACTGATTGAAGTCATCAATGGTCATGAATACCTTGACCAAAAATGCAAACTTGTCTTCTTCCATTCAGACCTTCAGAAAAATGCAGAACTTCAGGAATTGGAAGACAATTGGAACATGGGATTGATTGACCGGCAGACATATATGGACATGAAAAAAAAGTTTTCCTAACTTTGAAATAATAGGAAGCAGGCAGGTTTGAAACCCTTGCCCAAATCCTGAACATTGCCTTTTGTTGGTTAGGCAGGAAAGAAATCAACAAAAAAGTCATCCCTGTAAGATGACTTTTTTTATGCAATTAATTGATTAACAATACTTATAAAAGTTATCAACAAATGTTGCTGCACAAATTGTGTATTAAATTAGCTTTGTTTAAAACTAAACAATGGAAAAGGTTGAACAGGACAATTCGTCAAATAAACGTCTTATCAAAGGTGGCAAGGGTTTATTGAAAGGTGCAAAGGATGGTGTGCCTTTTACTTCCACCAATCAACCATCAGGTGAAATCAAATCTGCCGGTCAACAGAAAAGAAAATTTTCAAGGCAAATGCTGAAGGAAATGCTTGACATGCAATACAAGGCAAAGGCACCAATTAAAAAAGAATTGGTTGCTGCATTTGGTCCTGAAATTGAAGGCATGACCATTGGACAAATCATGGGATTGCGCCAAATGCAAAAGGCTGTCAATGCATGTGATTCAAATGCATTCACTGCTGTCTTAAATCAGGCACTTGGACAACCTAAACAAGAAACTGAAATCACTGAAAAGAAAATTGTGGTGTCAAGAAAATTAATATCAAGTGAAGGAAGTTGAAATTTGTGATGACATATATCTTGACTGCTTTCATCACCTGCTTGACTTAAATGATGACATTGACATTGAACTGATTTTTGGTGGCAGGGATTCAGGCAAATCAAAATTCCTTGCACAACTGTTCACAACTGCCTGCATGGAACTTGATTATTTTCGTGCCTTGCTTATTAAGCAGACATTTGAAAGCATCAAAGACACCCAGTGGCAACTTATCAAGGACAATGCAGAACAGTGGCAGGTTGACCACCTATTCAAGTTTTTCACATCACCACTTTCCATCAGGTGTGACAATGGCAACAGTTTTCATTGCAGGGGCATGGACAACCCTGCAAATATCCGGTCCTTTGCCAATCCTTCACATGCATGGATTGAAGAAGCAACACAAATCAGTGAAGATGGTTTTATCAATGTCTTGACAGGATTGCGGTCTGATTATGGCAGGGTGAAATTGTACTTCACTTTTAATCCTGAAGCAGATACACCTGACTTCACTGACTTCTGGCTTTATAAAATGTTTTACAAGAACCATGAACCTGATGTCAATTTTGTTGGAAGTATTAAATTAAAGTTCATTAATAATTTTGGACATGAACAGGAAGTGTCATTGAAATACAGGTCCACACATGTCACCTATCATCAGAATCCATTTGTTTCACCACAAAGGATTGCATTTCATGAAAGCCTGAAGGAAAACAACCCTTATTGGTACAGGGTTTTCACATTGGGTTTATGGGGTAACATCCTGAATGATTCACCATGGGCATTTGCCTTCAATAAAGCAAAACATGTCAGTGATGGTGCCATGATAAAACACCCAGTGTATGACAGGTCACATGAACTGTATCTTTCATGGGATTTTAACCGCAATCCAATGACATGTCTTGTCATCCAACATTATAATTCAACAGTGAAAGTCCTTGAATCAATCAGGGTGCCAAGGACCGGCATTGATGGTGTCACTGATGTCATCAAAGTAAAATATCCTTATGCACTTTACATCATTACAGGTGACTATAATGGCAACAACACATCATCATTGTTTGCAGAACATGTCACACATTACAAATTGATAAAGCATTTCCTGAAGCTTGCAGACAGTCAATTCAAGGTCAAACCAAATCCATTGCAGGCAAAAAATTCAACACATATAAACAATGTTTTATCATATTACAATGTGATTATTCATGGCACTGATGCAGCATCACTGGTCTTTGATTTGGAGAATGTCAGAAGACGTGCAAACGGCACCATCATGAAGACAGACCGTGACAACCCTGCACAACAGGCAGACAGTTTGGATTGCTTCAGATATTTTTGCAATGCCTTTCTTGATTGGTTTCAACCAATGCCTGCACCACCACCAAAGACATCTGTCACTTATGTTTCACCTGTTGCAGATGAAAACAAACCACTGCTTGAAAGTGACCTTAATGGATTGGTACAGTTTAATAATTATCATGCTTCAGATATTGAAGCAGGAAGGCAGGTGGTTTGCACACAAGAAGATTATCAAGGGTTTATGCGTAATGAACTGATTAAAAAGGTGAATGGATGGATTGCAGTTAGTGATTATATTCGTGCAAGATTTGCAATTGAAGAAATCAAAAGGCTTGATGGTTTGTTCATACCATCAACACTTGATGTTGCATAAGTCTTATTTTATTGGTTTTACGGGGATTGTTTCTACTATCCCCGTTTTTTATTTTTTATACAGTATCATATATTTACCACCATTCATCTGGCTGTCATGCTTTCAGCAGCAGCAAAACCGGCAGACTTCTTTTTAAATTCCCTTTCCTGATGGTGGAAGAACTTGCATTTGTTTTGCTGACATCATTTAAAATCATGTTTGTGTATGTTGCCATGAAGGAAGGCATGATTTTTCATTTTGTGCCAATCCTGATTGAACATCTTTTTGCTGCATTGTTACCTGCAAAAAATTGGGCATTGACATTTGCCTGTTATGCAAGGAAACCTTTATATGGTTGTGTCATCTGCATGTCTTCAATTTGGGGTGTTTTATTTTCATTAAACAGGTTTTCCTTCAGTGTGGAATACCTGTTTTTTTTATTTGCTGTTGGTGGTCTTAATTATTTATTTGATTCAATAATTGCAAAACAAAATGCTGATTGAAAAGAAAAATGAAATGCTTCAGGCAGGATGGATTTGTTCAAAGTGTGCATGTCCATCAGGCAGGGGTTTTGATTGTGTCCATCCACTGCACCAAGGTTTTCTTATATACTTAAGACCGGCAGTGGCAAAGCTTATGAAGAAAGGATTTTGCATTGAATCAATGCATCTTTATCAACTCAATGAAATACTTAAAAAACATGGTCTTTCAGAAATTAGTCAACCGGTTGACCCGAAAAAATAAATGGTCAAATGTTGATGCTGCAATCAAGTATGCCTTCACATGTGGTGGCATTGACTATTATCAATTTGAAGACTTCAACAACATGCCTGCATTGCGGGGATTGAAGACAATGGTTTTTTATGAAGAAATGAGAATGAAAGTGTCAATGGAATATTTAAAGGAACATGTGAAAGCAGTGGATGAACAGTTGTTGCAGCATAAGATAAATATTTACAACATCAAGAAGTTGAATGACCAATTGTTTCAAAGACTTGACATTGGAATTGACATGGACTTGGTGTTGAAAATATCATCCATTGTCTTCTTCACATCTGATGAAAATATAAAGGATTATGATTATGCATACAATGCAAAAAAAGTTGAACATTGGAAGAAGTATGGTGGTGCAGATTTTTTTTTGCAGCAGCCTTTGTTGGAATTGTTACCTGCTTTAAAAAATACGAAAGTCAATTTGGCGAATTATATAAAAGTTCAGGAAAAGTTAAATCAAATTCATTTGGATACTTTGTCACAACTGTTGCCACAAGAACAGACAATGAAATTGAAAGGCAAATCTTATTTATCGCTGGCAATGATGCAGCCAAAATCAAGGAAGTGATGGAACTGACAATCTGGAGATATTTATTTATCCTGAATGAAAAGATGAAGCAGCCTGTCAAGCAGTTTGAAAGGTCAAATGGTCAATCACAATTAAAAAAATAAATCATGCCGGTTGAAAATTTAGTTGTCAATATGAAGTTGGAAGCAACAGGACAACAGACGGTTGATGCAGTTGTTGACAAGATGGTTGAAGGACAGCAGGAAGTCAAGAATGAAGTCAAGCAGACCAATGATGCCTTCAAGGTTCAGGAAGGTGTCATTGACAGTGCAGGTGGTGCAATGGCAGAATATGCCGGAAAGGTGAAGGATGTTGGCAAGGCAACAACAGGTGCATTTGGTGCCAAGGCATTGAAGGATTTTGAAAAGGCAGGTGTGCAGGCTTTCAAGAATGTTGTCATTGGTGCATCAAAATCAGGTGCAGCCTTCAAAAGTGTTGGCAAGGATATCAAGGCAGGAATAGGTGATGCACTGAAGGCAGCAGGTGTCAGTGTGGATGACTTTAATCAGGCATTAAAGGAAGCAGGTGTCACTGCTGATGATTTTGCAGCATCAATTGTGCAGACTGCTTTTAATACTGAAGAAATAGTTGAAGCATTTGAAGCTGTTGACAGAACAGGCATGTCATTGAAGACAAGGCTGAAGGAATTGAAGGACCAATTGTCATTGATGGAAGATGCAGGATTGGAAGGAACAGCCATGTTTGAAACCATGGCAATTGAAGCTGGTTCCCTTGAAGACCAACTTGGTGACACTGCTGCAAGAATCAGAACATTGTCAAGTGATACACAAAATATTGATGCTGCTGTTGAAGGTGTGCAAGTGATGGCATCAGGTTTCCAAGTGGCAGCAGGTGCAGCAGCAGTTTTTGGTGCAGAAGATGAAAACCTTCAGAAAGTCATGGTGAAATTAAATGGCATCATGGCAATCACAACCGGCATTCAGCAATTGATGAATTTCCTGCATGGTCAATCATCATTAAGGTTGAAACTTGCTGCTGCTGATAATGCCTTATTTGCAATGTCAAACAGGGTGACAGCAGCAACATTGACAATGGTTGGTTCAGCAGCAACAGCAACATCAGTGACCTTTAAAGTTTTAAGGACAGTGATGATGACCCTTGGGATTGGGTTGATAATTGCTGCAATTGGTTTTCTTGTAGATATGATGATGACATGGTCAGATGAAACTGAAACTGCTGAAGATGCACAAGCAAGATTGGAAACACAAACACAAAAGACCAATGAAGCCATCAAGGACCAGACAGATGCATTGGATGATTTGAATGAAACCAATAAATTAAGGGCAAAGCTTGCAGGTGCATCTGAAGAACAACTTTTCAGGATTGAACAGAAAGGCATTCAGGACAGAATCAACATCAGGAATAAAGCAATCAATGATGCCATCAATTCAAAATCAAAAGAAATTATTGACACAACTGAACTGATTAAGGCAAATAATGCTGATTTGAATTTGCTTGAGAACAACAGGCTGAATCATCAGATTGATTTACAACAGGAAGCAGCAGATAAATCAAAAAAAATTGGTGAAGATGCTGCAAAGGATAAAGAAAAAAAGGCAAAGGAAGATGAAGAAAGGGAACAAAGGCAGGTTGATGCATTGGACACTATCAACAAGAATGCACTTCAGAAGCAGATTAATAATAATAAAGAAATATTATCTAATACAACTTTAAATCAGGAAGTAAGGAATAATGCAGAAAAGGACCATCAAATAAAACAGATTGAATTGGCAAATCTTGAAAAAGAAATTTTATTAAGAAATAAAGAATTGGGCGCAACTGAAATATTGTTGATTGAAGAAGAAACAAATCAAAAGATTGAAGATATCAACAAGGAACATGCAGCAAACATTTTAAAGATTTGGCAAGACAGTCAAAAAAATCAGGTTGATTTAAAAAAGGCACCTGACATTGTTGATGCCACTGATGAACAGTTGAAAAGTCAATTTGCATCAATGATGACAGTGACCACTGAAAATGCAGAAAAGGAAATCAAGACCATTGAAGACACTGAAAAAAAGAAAGCTGAAACAAGGAAGGCAGCAGCAGCAGCAACCATCAGTGCAGTCACAGAAGCAGCAAATGCATTATTTGAAGCAGGTGCAGAAAGACGGCAAAAAGAATTAGATGATGCACTTGCAAAAAATCAGGCTGCAATGGAAGGTGAATTGAATAATAAGAATTTGACAGAACAGCAGAAAGATGATATTGCAAAAAAGTATGCAGCAAAGGAAAGGTTGTTGAAGATTGCTGCATTCAATGATGACAAGAAAGCCAAAAGGACAGCAGCAATCATCAATGGATTGTTAGGTATTACAAATGCATTGGCAACTGCACCAACCATCATTGCAGGTGTCATCCTTGCAGCATCAGTTGCAGCAACAACAGCAATTGCAGTTGCTAAAATTCAGGCTGCACAACCAGGATTCAAAAAAGGTGGATATACCGGCAATAAAAGGAAGGATGAAGTGGCAGGTTTTGTCCATGGACAGGAATATGTTGCACATGCTGAAGCATATAAAAGATATAAACCGGCACTTGAAGCAATGAATGATTTGAAGTTTGAAGACTACATCAAAAGGATTGCACCTGTCTATTCAATGCCGCAAATGGTTGCACTTCCTGAAACTATTAATGGACAACCCTTGTTTAATATAGATTATGACAGGATTGGAATTGCAGTGGCAAAGCATTCAGACAGCAAACCAAGGATGATAATGAATGCAGATGCAAATGGACTGTCCATCTTCATGCAGGAAAAGAACAACATCACCAAGATTCAAAATAAAAGGTACAGTCTTTAAATAATAGTTGTTTATTATGGATTGGAAATTCACACTGATAAACAGGTTTGATGAACCAACTGAAATTGATGAACCTGTTGGTTGGGATGCATGTGAAATCATTGTCAAACGTGACCTTGATAAGCATGGAATTGTTTTTGATTATACAGGCAATGACTTCACCTATTATGGACCGGCAATGCATCTGATTCAGGCTGAATATGAATTGTTTGGTGTGCAGGGTAAGATGAAGTTAAAGATTGAATTGAATTGTGGTGGTGGTGTCATGGAAGAACTGTATCAAGGAAACCTTCTTTTTGGTCAATACAAGTTTACTTGTGCAGATACATGTTTTGTAAAAATCCCAGTGGAAACAACAGGTGATGTCATGGCATTCACCAATCGTTATGACCAAAAGGTGAACCTGCTGACAACCACTTCCTTTGATGAATTGACAGCACTTCCTGCTTATGATAAGTTAGGAATGGAAATGACCTTGCCAAGTAAAGGAATCTTTATACAGGACCATGCAATCAATGAAACATGGAATGGAACCACCATGGAAGGCATTGCAACAACCAACATGGAAGATGATGCAAGTGAATATGGCATGATAAGCATTGGCATGAATAAAATATTGGCTGCTGAATTAGGTGGATTTTCATTTGAATCATCACCAATATATGATTTTGCAGCAGATGGTGATGGATGGCATGTCACGGACCCGATTCATGAAGTTGCATTGAAAATCACAACCGGCACAAGTGACAATTATTTGTGGTTTCCAACCCTGCCACCTGTCCTGAACTATTCTGAAACAATGCCAAATTTTGGACAGGTGAACAATCCTGTTGATATATCATACAGGATAAAAGGCAGGATTTTTTGCCGTGATTCAGTTGGATTGGACAACATCAAGCTTGTTTTTGCAAGGTTGCCACAAGGTCTTGCAGGTGAAGTCAATGCTGATTATGAATACATAATAGGACAGGACATATTTTTTTCCGGCACATCAACCACAACAGGGAATCTTGGAAGTGGTGCCATGAATGAAAATGATGTTCAGGAATTTGATTTGTCCTTTACTGAAACAAGGGTTTTGCAGGAAGGTGACCGGTTTTATTTATGTATTTGCCTATTTCATAAAAGAACTGAAGCACAAGCAGATGGTGACAACCCAGGACTTGAAATTGTTTTTGATACTGAATCATTTTTCAAGGCATCAACAATCAGCATCACAGACGCAACAGCAGCAAAAGTTTTCATGGTCAATGAAACATTAAGCAGGATATCAGAAGCCATCAGTGAAGACCGTTTAAGGGTTTACAGTGATTATTTTGGAAGGACAGACAGTCAGCCATATACAGCAGCAGCAGATGGATGTGGTGCATTGGAAGTTATTACAAAAGGTTTGTTCATAAGACGTGCAGAAAACAGGATTGAAGGTGAACCATTTTTGATGACCTTAAGCATGAAGGATTGTTTTGAAGGATTGGACCCGATTCATCACATTGGTTTCGGCATTGAAGGTGACCCTTACAGAACAGGATTCAAGATGGTAAGAATTGAACCATGGAAATATTTCTATAAAGAAGACATCATCCTTGATTGCAGTGCAGTCAGGCAGATTGACAGAAAGTGCATGGAATCTGAAGTGTATGGAACTTTCAAGTTTGGTTTTGAAAAGTGGGAAGCAGAAGAATATAATGGTCTTGATGAATTTTTGACCAAAAGGACATACAGGACCACATTGTCTGAAGTCAAAAATGAATTGACCAAAATCAGCAAATTCATTGCAAGTGGTTATGCATGGGAAATCACAAGACGGAAAAATGATGCTGACAGCAAGGACTGGAGATTTGACAATGACAATTTCATTGCATGTGTTAAACGTGATACAAGGGAATATTCAGTTGAATTGTCAGGTCACTTCACACCAATTGCATTTGTATCAACAACTGAACCTGTTGGTGTTGTTGTTGGTGATGTGGTGACCATTACAGGAAGCACTTTCAATGATGGCACTTATACCATCCTTGCCATCACTGAAATCTTCATCATTGGTGGTTGGAGAATTTACCTTGAAGAACCAACTGTCACTGAAGCAGGTGCCACCATTACAATGTCAAGGGAAAACCCAGGATTCATGATTGAACAAGGCAATGCAAGTGAATCTGAAAATGTTATCAGTCCTGAAACTGCATACAATTTAAGGTTGTCACCTGTAAGGAATGCAATGCGCTGGATGAATAAGGTTTTTGCATCATATAAAAACTGGGATTATACCAACAAGATTCTTTTCACTGAAGGTGATGGTAATTATTTAGCACAAACAAAATTGGTTTATGAATCGGGTTGTGAATTGGAAGCAGTGCCAATCAAGGAAAACATGCCAATTGATTATACCTTGTTTTTTGATTTTGCTGACTTATATCCATTAATGCAGGCAGAAAGGATTGAATTTGATTATCCAATGTCATTGTATGACTTCAGGAACATCATGTCAAACCCTTATGGATTGATTCAATTTAATAATACTTGTGGAACTGATGCAGGATGGATTGAAACAATCAGCTACAAGCCAGAAGAAGGACTTGCAAAATTTATATTGATTCCAAAATACATTGTAATATGATAACATTATCAAGTCCAAGATTGTCATTTATACAATTCAAGGTAAGTGAAGGATTGCCACCATCAGGAATAATTTTGCCGATTGTGCAGGCTGGTGATTTATATTTTCAGGTATTACTGACTGCTGAAAGTAGTGGTGAAGCAGACACCATTGATGACAGCACAATCAACTTCAGTATTTACAGTCCTGATGGAACCTTATTGCATGATTATGCAGTTGGAGTTGATAACACATTTTATTTTTATCGAATAAATGAATTGCAGGTTCTTGCACATTGGCATAATGGATTCCCAGGATTGCTTTTTTTCGTACCTAATTACACATGCTTTAATATCCTTTTGACAATTTCAGGTGGTGATGCTTATGCAAGCAATTTTTTAAAATACATTTCAAATGGTTATAATTACACCACCTTGATTGAATATGCATGTGATGAAAATTCATATGGTTTCATTTATTGTGCCGGTTTTGCACACAACAGAATCAGGTTGCCAATGTACCTGTTAAAACCACAATTTATTGATGAAGAAGAAGTCTATTTTAAATCAGATGGAAGCATCAAGATATTAAAATCAGTTACCCGTAAATTATATGAAGGCAGTGTTGACCATGTGGATGAAGCAACACATGAAAAAATAAAGGTTGCATTGTCACATGATTATGTTGTGATGGACATACATGATGAAAATGGTCTTTCAATGATTGCTGGTGAATTTAGGAAGTCAGGTCAATATGAAATTGAATGGACTGACAGACCAGGTTATTCAACAACTGCACCTGCAAAATTCAAGGCACATCTGACACCTTATCTTGTAAGGAATGATAATTGTGAAGTATGTGAAGCTGCACCACCACCTGCATTCAATTTATATTGGACTTTTGAAGAACTTGATGGTCAGGAAGGTTATTTGCAGGTGATTCAGGATGGAAGCACAAATATTGTCTTCACATTTGTGACATTGGCATCATCACTTAACGTTCCAATTGGTGCAGTTCTTTTTGTTGCTTGTGGTGCAGATAGTGGAACACCAAATACATTTTTGCAAATTGTGAAAGATGGTTTCATCATTTATTCATCAGACAATCCATCAGCAACACCAAACAATTTTGAATTTACCATTGAAGCAGGTTCAACTTATAGCATCATTTCAAATGTCCATGCTGCACCACCTGTTTTGCAATGGTTGGTGGACAATGATGATGCAACAGGTGACAATGTTGGCAGGTTAATCATCACTGTCAATGGTGTGGAACAGGTCAATGAGAATGCAACAGGTGTTGGTTCAATTACACCACCAATTGGTTCAGCAGTTGTCATCACTTTTTATGATGATTTGGCATCTGCTGCTGATGAAATTTCATTGACCGTGAATGATGATTTGTTGGGTGAATTGTACAATGTTTCAGGTGATGGTTCAACACCACTGTCATATTCATACACTGCAACAGGACAAGTCCTTGTTGCATTTGGACGTGCATATGCAGCAGCAGCATGCACACCTGTTGCAGTGGTTGGTACACTTGATGCAATGCCAAATGCAATTGCAGGTCAACCATATTTTTATTCATTTGCAATCAACAGTGATGCAACACCAACTGTCAATTTATATCCATCAAGCAAACCATCATGGATGACAATTGCCAAGGTTGGAAATGAAATTCATTTTACTGGAATACCATCAACCATTGCAGAAAATGTTGATGTGATGGTTGCAGTTGTGAATTGTGATGGTGCAGGTTCAATTGAATTTGTTGACATGATAAATATTGTATGGCCAGAACTAACAATCACTGCATTGTATTTTGACACTTCATTCAGTGCTGCATTAAACGTTCCAATTGATGTTGATATAAATATAATCAACACTTTTTCAACCTGCTTTGACACTTGTGGTGGCAGTTCAATTGGTTCAATGCAACATGTTCCTGTTGTAACAATACCGGCAGGCAGTTTAGGCATCACATATGATTCATTAAGCAATACAGGCACCAATGGTCCACATCAAAGGGTTGATAATGCCATCAATATAAATGGAACACCATACAACAATGGTGCAACAGTGGCAACAGGTGGAATCAGTGTTGTTTTGCATCTTCAACAATGTACATAAAATGAAAAAAGGAATTTTAATCATTGCATGTGGTCATCAATATTATGGAAAGATGGCAGCAGCATTGGCAGCATCAATCAGGTTGAAAAGTGACATTGCAATCCATCTTGCATATGCAGGTAATGCATTGACACTTTTAAAGGATAATGAATTGAAGTTGTTTAATAGTAAAAGTGAAATACCAAATGACTTTTATTATCATGCAGGACAGGCAAAATGGATAAGGACCAAAATGTTCATATATGATTTATCACCTTTTGATGAAACCTTATATCTTGACAGTGACATGTTGTGGTTGAAATTATCACCTGATGAACTGATGAATGAACTGTCTGCACATGATATCACCTTTCCAAATCATGGTGTGAATGAAACCATGTGGGCAAAAAGTGGTGAAATAAAAGCAGCATATGGTGAAGGAAAATATTATTCCATCCATTCTGAATTGATATACTTCAAAAAAAATGATAAGGTGAAAAGGTGGTTTGATACTGCAAAAGAAGTGTATGATAATTTGAAGGTGTCACACAAGGTCTTTGCAGGTGCCATCCCTGATGAACTGCCATTTTCCATTGCAGGTGCCTTAACTGAAACTTATCCACATGAAGACAATTATAAACCTGTTTACTGGGGTCACATTGAAAAGAAACACAAACAGATTTATCAGATTGCCACTGAATATTGGGCATTTTCCATGGGCGGCAATGTAAACACAAATAAGGAAAAAATCATTTATGATATCTTGTCAGAAATGACATACAAAAAATTGGGTTTGCAAGGTTTCCACAAGTGGACAGAAAAAAGAAATTTTTTAAAAGAAAGGAAAAACGTTTGAATCATGCCAACAATTATTAATCCTGCTGATTTAAAAGCAAGGTTTTCCGGTTTTAAGCTTTCCATTGTTTATCAGGAAGCAGTGGAACTATATACACAACTTAAGGTTCATGCTGAAGGTTTGGTGCCAATAAAACTGATAAAGACGCAAAGACCAAATGAATCTGATGCTGTTCAGAAATACCGTGAAAGTATTTATGAAAGTGAAACACAAAACCCAATTGAAAAGGTGATTGGTGTGCTTGAAAAGATAAGACGGTCACCTGATTGGATGATGCAGTTCAGTGATGCAATCCCAAAAATCATCAATGAAGATGAAACCCTTGAAATATATCTTACAAAACGTTATCCTGTTTATGGTGACATTGAATACTGGCTTTTTGAAGAAGTGTTAAGAACCTTATCATTGGATGCAAATGCAGTCATTGCTGTCCTGCCAAAAGATTTTGTTGCTGCTGCTGGAACAGAATATTGGCAACCAATCGGTCAAGTTTTCAATTCACCAAATGTCCTTGAATTTGTTCCTGAAGATTATGCCATCCTGAAAAGTGATGAACTTTCATCACTGCTTTCACCTGAAAGGCAAGTGCAAATCATGTACAATCAACAGGCATTGCAAACCATCACTGCACCAACATACACTTTTGCAAAAGGTCAAGTGTATTATTTAATTACAACATCATCATATCAGAAGTGGGAAGAAAATGAAGAAGGAAAATATTTGCTGACATCAAGCATTGTTCACAATTTGGGAAAACTGCCGGTCTTCCAAGTCCCAGGAAAATTTGTTGCAAGGAAAGGATTGCACACCCTGAAGAAAACACCACTGTTCCCAATGGTGCCACATCTTAACAAAGCTGCACGGGAATCAAATGATTTGGATGCAGGTGTCATCATGCATTTGTATTTGGAAAAATGGAGAATCAACAACATCCCTTGCAATGATTGCCATGGAACAGGATATGTCACATCTTCATCAGGTGCAGTGCCTTGTTCAATATGTCATGGCACTGGTTATGCCACTGGGAAAAGTCCTTTCAATGAAATCCTGATAAAACCATCAGCCATTGGTGAAGGCAACATCCCAACACCACCTGTTGGATATGTTGACAAGAATCCTGAAATCCTGAAGGTCCAAAATGAAAGGATTCAGCAACATCTTTATAAAGCATTGTCTGCTGTCAATATGGAACACCTTGCTGAAGCAGGGATGAACCAATCAGGAACAGCCAAGGCATATGACAGGGATGAAGTAAACAATGTCATTTATACCTTTGCAGGCATGTTGGTCAATGTGGCAAATGCAACAGTATATTTCATCAATGAATTGAGATATAAAGGCATTGTTCCCAATGATGAACAAAGGCATGATATGTTGCCAATCATCCCTGTTCCTGAAAAATATGATGTTGTATCAACTTCATACTTGTTTCAGGAATACCAGACAGCAAAAACAGCAGGCATCAATGCCATCATACTGACTGAAATGCAAAAAGAAATAGGTGCAAAAAAGTTTTATGCAAACCCTGATGTTGCTGACTTCATAAACACTGTCATGAACCTTGACCCGTTCCCTGACAAGACCACTGAAGAAAAAGGACAGATTGAATCACAAGGATTGGCAAAAAAAGAAGATGTGGTCCTGTCACTTTATATCAATGATTTTGTCAGACGTGCCATGGAAGAAGACCCTGATTTTGCCAAGAAGACTGACATTCAGAAAAGGGAAATCCTTGAAGGTTATGCTTCAGAAAAGGTGGAAGAATTGGATTCAGCCAATGAAATATCTGAAGATATCATTGATGATGAAATTCCACCTGCACCTGCTGCTGCACAACCACCTGCTGCTGCAATTCCTGATGGTCTTCCTGCACCTGCACCACCTGCTGCTGAACCTGCACCTGTTCCACCAAAAACAGGACCGGCAAAGGCACCTGCAAAGGCTGCTGCACCTGTCAATCCTAAACCTTAAGCCATGGCACTGACTTTTGATGAAATATTGATTGCAATTCAGGAAGCAGTTGACCGATTGGGCAAGGTAGCTGCTGACAAACAGAATCCTTTATTCAGGGAAGTGATGACCATGCTGAAGCAGTTGGAAACAAAAGGTGACACCATCCTGAATAATGTAAACAACCTGAAATTAATAAACAATCTTAAGGCTAAAATTGAAAGGATTGTCATTGATAAAAAATATAAGGCAGAACTGAAGACCTTTGCCAAGGCATTTGAACAAATTGGTAATATGCAAAACCAATATTTTGCAACCTTCAACACCAAGTTCAAACCAAAGGCAGTCATGAATGTCCTGAAGAAAGATGCCATCAAAACAACCCTTACAAACTTAACTGAAGCAGGTCTTCAGGCAGGTGTCACTGATGGTTTAAGAAGGATATTGTTGACCAATGTCACAAGTGGTGGCAGTTATGCAGCATTGACAGACCAATTAAGAAACCACTTAACAAACAATGCAACTGGTGAAGGTGCCTTGGAACGTTATGTGAAGACATATGCAACCACTGCAATCAATCAGTTCAGTGCAGAATACAATAAAAAAATATCATCAGATTTGGGTTTAAAATGGTACATGTACACAGGAAGCCTTATCACAACATCCCGTGATTTTTGCATTCATGCAACTGAGAAGACGTATATGCATGAAAGTGAATTTCCAACCTTATTGAAAGGCAATATTGATGGACAGCAGGTCCACCTGAATAAGAAGACAGGACTTCCAGACGGCATGATGGAAGGCACCACACCTGACAACTTTCCAAGAAGAAGGGGTGGATGGAATTGCAGACATCAGTTGATTGCAGTGGATGATTTAATTGTTCCAAAAAATGTGAAGGACAGGGTTTATTCAACAAGGGAATTTCAAACATGGTCATTGCAGAACAATGTGCCGGTTGAAAACATGCCATAAAAAAACCGGCATCAAGTGCCGGTCAATCCTTTTTCTTTTCTTACAATGTCAATCCTTTTCATCAGGGTTTTGAACCAATTTTGAACAAGCATTTTATCATGTCCTGCACGTCTGACCCTGTCAAACATCCAACCAAGATTGGTCAGTTCATCAACTGTCCAATTTCTTATTTCTTCAACTGATGGTGCCTTGTATTTTGAAGGTTTACTTATCATTTTATTCACCTGTTTTTATTGATTTTACAATTGCCCTTGCCATCTTTTCAATTGTTGGATAAATAATCATCTTACCTGAAGCAGTCAGTTTCATCATCACTTGTCCTTTACTATAAGACCAACCTGCAACTTCATTTGAATATTTTGCACCATTGTTAAGACTTTCAATAACTTCTTTAATTTCTGCCTGACTGATTGAACATTTCATGATTGATTGTGTTTTATAAGACACAAAAATAATGGTTTCTTTTTACTGTCCAAATAAATCTTGACAGATTGACAAAAAAAAACCGGCATTCCTGCCGGTCATTAAACAATGGTTGTTTATTATTCATCATCAACCACCTTGAACAGTGGTTGATTTTTGTTTGAAATTTCATACACATAAACACCTGCCGGAAAATCTTCAGTTGATGTGGTCACAACTTTTGCAATCAAATCAAGTCCTTCATGCTTGAAAGGTTTGTTGATGATGGTTTGACGTGAATTGATTTTCAATAATTCAGCTAACTTTTTTCTGTTGATTGTTTTCATTTTTTTGGTTTTAAGTGGACCGGCACTTTCTGCCGGTCCTGTTTTTTTATTGATATTTCAAATCTTTTATTGATTCAGCTTCATACTTTTTTAAAACAGTGAAGGCTTTATCAAAGGTCTTGAAAGGTGTTCCTTCCCAACTGTTATATCCTTTTGTCGTTTGGAATCCCCAAAAACCATTGTCATCTTGTTCAATGGTAGCAATTTCATTCAATGAAGCTTCAAGTTCAATCCTGATGGTGGTGGTTAAAAATTTCATTTTATTGGTTTTAATTTTTGGTTTTAAGTGGACCGGCATTCCTGCCGGTCCTGTTTTTTTAAACAATTGGAATCCATAATTTTTTATCAAGATACTTTTGAACTGAAGTCAATGCTTCCCGATATTCCTGACCACCTTCTTTTTTAGTTACAAATAAACTTTTATCTGTAATCCTTACAACAATATCAATTCCTGATGCTTGACCATTACCATAAAAAGTTTCAAATTTCTGTCCAACCTTAACTTCAGTGCTTTTCATATATTTTTTGTTTTGTTCCACAAAACAAAGCCTTTTTTCAATACAGTCCAAATTTATTTTGACAATTTGGAAAGTTTTTTTTCAGTGCCGGTCAAAACAGGACCAATCCATCAGCCTGTTCCAAATACCTTTTCCTTCAAATCTTTCCATTCCCTTATAATACGGTAATACACTTCTGGTCTTTTCAGGACCAATCCATCATTAAATTCCAATCTGATTTGTTCTTCCTTAACAATCCTGCTGATGTCTGATGGCAGGTTCCTTAGCATGCTTGAACAGGCTTTATTATGTTGATTGTTAGATTCTTGCATAAATTCAGAATTAAGGTTTGTTTCAAATGTTGCAAATGTAGCATCATTCACAAGGCACTTCCAACTTATTCTTGACACTTTTGTTTCAGCATAAAGATTATAATACTAAAAAGGAAGATTTATGGCAAAGGTCTTGGTTGTCACTGATTATGGTGGTTGGCTGCACATTGTGCCGGTCAACAATAAGAATTGGCATTTGGAAAGGAACAAGGTCATCAAGGACAAGCAATACAGGCTGAAGGAAATGGAAGAAGAAGAAGCAAATAAGTTTTATGATGATAACAATGGTGCCGACCCGTCATTTGTTTCACCTAAAAAAGCAAATCAAATGATTGCTTCCAAGGATGATGAAATCAAACAGTTGAAGGAACAGCTTGCAGCATTGACCAATGGTGTCAGTGGACAAAAAAAGTCAGGTCATGTCATAAAGGAATCACCACTTGAAGCCAATGGTGATGCAGGACCGGCAGTAAAAGCCAATCAATTAAAAGGCAGTATTATAAATCAATAAAGTTTTTGGTGATTCTCATTTATATGGTTGAAGTATTACATTATCAATGGTCTGATGTTTCCACATTGGACCTTCAATAAAAAATAATTTTTGTTATGCCTGCACAATTTGGAAACCTGATAAAAAGTCTTGCAACAAAGGCAGGGTTGAAATCTGATGATGACACCATTAAAAAGATTTTGGCAATTGCTGATGTTTCCACATTGGAAATTCCTGATGAATTTAATCAGGCACTTGAAACCAACCTTTTGACAGAACAATCTGCTGCTGCAAATACCAATGTCAGAAGCAGACTGTTTGCTGAAGCTTTAAATGGTGTTGATGTTGAACTTGAAAAATTTATTCCTGATTATGAATTTGATGATACATTCAAGAATGAATGGAAAGCCAACAAAAACACCAATGACAAGATAAGAAGGCTGCAATCACAACTGAAGACACAAGTTGATAAAATAAAGGAAGCAGCAAAAACAGGAAAGCATGATGCAAATGCTGAAGCACAAGTGTCTGCTTTAAAAGGACAAATCACAGACTTAAACAAACAGCAGGAAAATTTGAAACTGCTGCATCAGACTGAATTGGATAATTTAAAAAATCAAAGTTTAGTTGACAAAAAAAATTATCTGCTTCAGACCAAGCTTGCAGGAAAGCCATTGCCCAAAAACGGTCTGGCACCTGAAATCAATATCTTAACGGCAAAGACCTTGCTTGAACAAGACCTTGCAAAAAACAATTTGACCATTTCATTTGATGCCAATGGTCAAGCAATCTTGAAACAAAGGAAAGACGGCAGTGAAATTGACTTTTTTGTTGATAATAAACTGGTGACTTTTGATGGTTTCATTGATGGTGTATTAGCACAAAACAAATTCGTTCAAATTAATGATTCGCAATCCCAACAAGGACCGAATAAAACGAACTTTCAGCAACCACCACCATCAACACAACATCCATCAAATGCTTCAGTTGTTGCAGATATAGATGCACAACTTATTGAATTAGGTGTGCAGGTGTGAAGGTGTAAAGTGTTTGCAAAAATGCTTTTTTTAAAAACACCTTATTGTTATGCCAAACGGTTTTGTCGCTGGTTTAGTTCTTACCAGCAAGCAAGTTTTTCAGGGTGCAAATCCATCTGAAAAAATTACACCACCAGGTTATCTAAAATATTTATTGTCAAACGGGATGCCCAATGTCATCAGCAATGGCATTGCAGATGGTTCCGGTCATATTCGTGATGTAATAATCAAATACAGACCAAGGACAATCCCAGGGATGTCACATACTGAAGATGATTGTTCAGTGCAGGCATCACCTGTTTACAAGGAAATGTCAATTCCTGCATTGATGTTCAGGAAGTATGGTGTTTTCATTGATTATGCAACTATTTCACGTTATGAAAAGGAAGCATCTGTCACAGTGATGGCAGGAAGACCGGCACCACCACAAGGAATCCTGATGGAAATTTATAATGCAGTTGTTGAAAGTGCAAATGGTTTGTTTGCTGACATCAACAATGATTTGCTGACATTACAAGCAGCAGCATTTGGTAAAAACCAAACAACCGGCAACAACACTGCAAAGACCATCAACTTTCCATTATCCACTGCAACCAATCCACTGACACAAGGATTGACCATGCTTGCAACAGATGTGATGGCAAATGAAATCAAACCACTTAATTACACCATTGTTGGTGATGGTTTGATAAATGCTGCTTATACGCAAATGCGTTATAATACGCAAAACACCACACAACAAAATTATCCTTCAACTGTTCCAAACTTTTTTTATGACCCTTACACAACAGTAAAGTTTGGTGCAAATCAATTTGGTGTCTTTGAAAAAGATGCTGTTCAATTGGTGAACATCAACAAGTTTGCAGGGTTTGTTGGTGGTGATAAAATGTCCACATTCTTATTCACCATGAAGCTTCCTGTTGTTGACAGTGCAGGTGACACAACACTTCAGGCATTCACCTTTGATGCACAATTGCGGCATATTGATTGCCCAACAGAAATTGCCATTGGCACTGATGCTGGTGGATATCCTGCACTGCAATCAGTTGGGCGTGGTTGGGTGTTGGATTTGATGGCAAATTATACACAAGTAAACATTGCAAATGATGCATACTTGGATGCAGACAGGTTGACCGGCAATAACGGCACTTTGCGTTATACTGCAACCAATGCATAAAAACTTTTTTTAATGGATTGTTTTCTTAATTATATCGGAATTTTTGCACCAGGTGTCAGTGTTCCACCTGCACCACCAACACCTGCTGCCTTTTCCGGTCTTTATATCAATAAAGATTTACCAATTTCTATTCAGGAAATTGATGCATTTGCAGATGCAGAACAGGAAACATTGTGGACTGTCTGGGATGAAGTGCAAAAACGTGGAATCAAAAAGTTTGTGAATAAAGTGCAGGCATCTTACCGTGAATTATTTGGAACATGTTTCATTGACAGTGATTGGTTTTGTGATAATAAGGAAGCACTTGCATTGCCTTTGCTTTATTTTTTAGGAATGGAATTGATGATTGAAAAAATTTATACAACAAGAATAAACAGATATACAAGGGCATTTGATTCAGCAAGGGCCAGAGAAATGCGGGAAGAATTTACAAATGAATTTTACAATCACCTGAAGGATTCACTGATGAACATTGGACAGACTGAAGATAAAGGTTGTGCTGCTGATGGCATCTTCATTTATTATGAATCAACACCATGAACATTGAAGTCACATCCAATTTGACTGAAGTAAGTGACAGGATAAAAAAGCACTTTCAGGACATTGCAAATGTTGATATAGTTGCAAGGTTGATTGCAACAACAATTCTTGGAATGATGAAAGTCAGGATTCACAAGAATGGACTTGCTTCAGATGGTGCAAGGATTGGAACATATTCAAAAGGTTATATGAAAGTTAGGACAGGTGATTTTGGCAACAGTGCAAGGGTCAGCAGGGGTCCAAATAAAGGCAAGGCAAAAAATGCAGGCACCTTCACTGAAAGGACAATCAAATTGAACAAGCAGACAGGAACATTTTCAGGTGAAGAAAAGGTTGGAAAGGAAAGACCAAAATACAACAGGACCAATGACCCGAAAGTGATTATTTCTTTAACATCTGCATTGGAAAATGATGAACATGTCATCCATCTTGGTTTGGGCAATTATGGAATAGGTTTTTTAAACAATGACAACTTCAAGAAATCACAATGGGTTGAAGAAACATATGCAAAAAGGATTTTTGGAACAAGTCAGGCTGAAAGGGATGCAATTGATGGATTAATTCAAAAACACATACAAGATGCCTTTTCTTGAAAACATAGTTGAATCAATCAACAGCAAAATAAAGGATGGACCCTTGAAATGTTTTCCTGCAAATAAAGTGATGACTTATGGAATCACTGAATCAATCCTTGATGCATCAAATCAGGAAGGTCAAAGACCTATAAGATATCCAATAACGGTTGATGATAAAGGTGAAGGAAGGCAGGTGGCAGTGAATGACCTTTTTGATATCACCATTTATCACAAGCTTGAATCAATCACAACAACACTTGACCCAAGGAAAGGATTTGGTGACAGTCATGGAACCTTTTTTGAAATTGCAAATCTTGCAATGATGGTTCTTGCCTTCAGGGATAAAACAGGCAAAACTGCATCATGGTTGGAAATGGCAATCAAGGACAGTATGCCAAATATTTATAGACTTGTTGACAAGCAGGACAGGAAGTTGCAGGATTCTTTTTTGCAACCAACACAATCAAATTTTGATAAACCTTCATTGTTGTCAAGGGAGTATTCAGATGTTGTTTTGAATTATCCAAGTTTGGTTGTTTTTGAAATCAGATACAGGATTGAAAGCAATTATCAACAAGGTTGTTTTCATTGCAATTGTGCTTAAAAAAAATTATTTAACATTAAAATTTTTCATTATGCCTTATGATAGTTATTATGGCAATTGTGATGAAACAATTGACCCGCATTTTTGCCGTGTTTGTGATGACAAAACTGAAAAAGGACGTATCAGAAGGGGTGGATGGTTGAAAAGTTCATCATATGCTTCAGTGATGGCAAATCCAATTGACCCTGCTGTTTGGGCTGCTGCACTTGCTGCTGGTGAATTTATTGCCTTGCCTGAATTGTCAGGAACCTTTGACGGTGGTGCGCCAAAATATACTGCCGGATATGGTGATGTAAAAGAAAAGTATGATGGCAGTGATTTTACTGCAACAATCAAAGACCCGTTATACACTGAAAATTGGCAGCATTACAATTCAATTGTTGGAAAAAGCAATTGGCACCTTGTTTATTGCACTGAATCACAAACACATGTTTCAGGAAAACCGGTCACAGTTGCACCAAAAAATCCAATCACGGAAAATGTGGATGATGATGTCATCTGGGAATCTGAAGTGAAGTGGTTTGAATGGTTCACACCTGCACCACATGCAGTGCCACAAGAAGTCTTTGCATGTGAACCACCTGAAGAAGAAGAACCTGCATTGATGGTCCGTGAAAGTGAATTGACTGAAAGCTGATATTGGGTTGGTTAAGTAGTGGCAGGCAGAAATGTCTGCCTTTTTAAATATTAATTAATTTTAATTTAATGCCATGCAATTAATCACTTTTATCTGCATCATGATGGTTTTTGTTTTCAATGTCATGCAGAAGCTTTATGAATGGGCGCAAAATCCAAACATTAAGACACTGATGATTTTTGAAATACTGAAGGCACTTGCAGGAATCATTGGGTTTGGTTTACTGATTTTTAAAATACTAACATGAAGCTGAAAATCACTTTCAAAGTGCCGGAAAATTGCAAGGCATCTGCTGACATTTATAGTGCTGATAATATCAAGCTTCAAAACTTATGGAATCAAAGGTTGGTATATACGGGAAGGACATACACTGAATGGCTTGATACAGACCTTCCTGTTGGCAGTGCATACAAGCTTGTGTTGACCACCAACAACATGAAAACGGTCTGGGAAGGTGTCATTGGAAACACTTCACTGAAGCAATCAGGACCAACCATTTTCTGGAACATGCAGCAGGCACAAGATTTGGATGCAGGTGTTGATTCTTATTTTTATTGCACTGGCTACAATGAAGGCAAGACTTCCTGTTTCAGAATGCTTAAAACAAATACAGGTGAATCAAAACCTATCTACCCAAAAAGGGGCATGAATGGTCTGCATGTGGTGGTTAAAGATGGAATTGTTTATTGGTGTGGCACTGATGGTGGAAGGTGGAAATCATATGCTGATGAATTTATTGAAAGGTGGATTGATAAGAAAATGACACTGGCAGCAGCATGTGAAGGAATGGGAGAAGCAACATATGACAAAGTTAAAAAAGGTTTATATGCAGTTGTTGGTGCAGGTGATTTGTTTGCAGGTTATAGAAAACCGGAATATAACAAAGCAGGTTTCACACAATGGTTTTCCACATATTGTGTAAAGGATATTTGGTGCAGGACCATGGCAGGCATTTGGGCAAGTAAGGAATCAGACAACAGTCAGGTGAATTTCTTATTTGGCAAGGCATATCAGCCTTCATTGGGCATGAATTATCCATCAATGATAATATATGAAGGTGACCTTGCAGACGTGACAGGATTGGCTGTCAGTGACCATTGCATATATGCTTCATTTGGTGGTTTGGCATGGGGCATGCAAAGTGCTGATTTAATCAGGGTTTATAATAAGCAAGGTCAACTTATTAATGAAGTCAGTGCAGTGGCACCAAAAAAAATGATTGTGGTTGATGACTTCCTTTATTACTGTTCAAAAAAATCAATTATTCGTGCAAAGATTGCTGAAGATGGAACCATTGAAAATGATGCTTCATGGTCAATGGATTTGGATTGGACCATGCTTGATGTTTCATTTGATAAATTGACCGGCACCATTTCAACAGCTTCTTCAGATGGTTTAATCAGGTATTATGACCGTGAATTGAATTTGAAATCCAACAAAGGCAATCCTATAAATTACTGGGACAATCCAAAAGTTTTTGATGACAAATTTTACTGGGAAGATTGGCGTTTGCAATATGAAGCTTTCCTTGCCACTGACATCAATGGACTTCAATTGATTGGTGATGGTGGCAATCAAAGGATTCAGATTTTTGACCGGTCATTTGCTTTTCAAAAAAGCATTGGGTGGTTGTCCACTTCTTATCATGTTGGAGTGGTTGACAACAGGATTTTTTCTGAATACCTTGAATTTGAACGTGACCTTGCATCACCAACATCATTGAAATGGAAGTTGGTTAATAACTGGGGTTATAATGTCACTTATGACTGGGACAACATGTATGTGAAATTGGACATGCCATTTGTGCTTGGTGGAAAGACTTATGCAAGAATGCAGTCACTTCCATATAATAAAATCATGTTGGTTGAATTGGACCCAGATTATGGAATCAGGTTTTTGAATCAGGTTGCAGCAGCAAATAAATATAATACTTTAATTTATCCTGATGGTTGCATTTATAGTGATGTTTCAGGAAGTGGAATGGCAAGGATTAACAAGCAGCAATTTTTGACAGTGAATGCTGATGGCACTTTCAAGTGGGCTGCACTTGTAAGGGTTGTAAATTCTGAAGTATTACCGGCAGGAAGTGCATTCAATAACATGTCCAAACGAATTTTTGAAACTTCAGGAAGTAAATTGTTCATGTACAATGCACACAGAACAACATCAGGATATCATCTGACTGCTGTTGACATGTCAACAGGAAAACATGTTGTCAGTGAATTTCCTTCAACACATGCCGGTTATAGGGGAGAATATAAGAATGACACCTTTGACATTGGAAATGGTGTTGTTTACCCAGGTGGTCAATTTGTGGTCCTTACAGTGATGATAAATGGCAAACCACAATGCTTTATTGCCTGCAATTATCATGGTGAATTTTGGGGTGCAGGACAGTGTAATAAATGGCACATTTTTGATGGTGACCTTGTTGCCTTACATACACATGGCACTGAATCAAAAACCATCAACAAACAAGGCATTCCTAAACCTGCTCCAATGATGGCAGGCAACTCATTTTCAGGAAATTTTGTGCAGGATGGTGAATATTTAAGAATATATCACAATGATGAAGGATGGCATTCAGGCATCCATTCAATCAGGGTTGAAGGATGGCAGACGGTAAAAAAATATGAATTTGCTGCACAAGTTTATAATGTTTCAGACAGTCCTTTCTTAATATTTCCACTGAAAAAACTTCCTGCATATGGTGAAATAAAAGATGGTGATGCAGGATGGACAATGATTCCTGAAGCTTCCTATAATATCAATGCTAACAACCGTTATTCAGTGCAATCAGGTTTAAAGTTTTTAAGTAAAACAGAACCACCTGATTTGCATGTGTATTTCAGGACAGCACAATCAAGATGCATTGTGTCTTATCCAATTGACCCTGTCAGCATGTCCAAGTGGTCCTTCAACTGCATGATAAATCTTGAAGGAAATTATCATTCAAGGGATAATGGAAAGACCATGGCAAACAAGCTGCAATTATTGGACAGTGCCGGAAAGGTAATTTTTGAATTATATCCTGTCATTGATTATGCAAAAAGGATTGTGAAATTATGGATGAATGATAAGTTGGTTTTTGAACTGCCTGAAAGCAAGGCAAATAAAATATTGACCTATTTTCAAACGGTTATTTGTTGGTGCAGCAATGGCATCATAAGTGGAAAGTTTGCAAATTATCCTGCTGTTATTCTTGGAACGATTGAAAACAAACCTGCACTGATAAGGGTCTTAATGTATAACACAATCACAACCACCTTTGACCAGCATTCAAGTTTGATAAGAATGAAATTCAACAGAAGATGAAATGAATATTTTCACACTGCTTGCAAAATTGACTGAAAGCCAATTGCACATTTTGGTTGAAGTGGTCAAGGCAGTTGTTGCATTAATAATTTTCATCATAATATGGAAGAAGAAAAAAAAAGATAAAAAAAGAATTGACAACCATATTGAAAAATCAGAAAAACCTGATTCAACAATTGAAAAATAATAATAAATATTTTATAAACAATTTTAATTTAAAATCATGGAACCATTCAAAGCTTTAATTGTGCCATTGACTAAACCACCTAAACCACCAATAACAGGTGGACCACCTGAAATCAATCATGACCTTCCACTGTTTCCTTTTCATCCAATTGTGGTGCCACCCAATGGAACATGGCCTGGGGTGCCACCTGTTGAACCACCTGATGGTGTTGAACCACCTTACATTGATATTGGACTTCCTTTATTTCCTTTTCACCCAATTGCAGGCTTTGACCCTATTCACGGCACATGGCCTGAAGGACCAGAACAACCAACTGACCCAAATGCACCTGCACCAAGTCATCCAATAAACCTGCCACCTTCAGATTCAGGTTATTGGGTGTTTGTTTATATTCCTGATGTTGGTTGGTCATGGATTGCAATAACACCACAACCATTGCCACCAAACACAACACATCCACAACCTAAATAAACCAACCTTTAAAGGCACCAATTATTAAACAATTTTAAAATAACCAACCATGCCAAGATTCAGAACAACATCAGGAAGCTTGATTTTCATTGAAGATTTTGAAGGTCTGAAATGCTTTCCTGTCAATCAAAATGAAAAGCCAACTTTAAACACAACACATGCCATTGAAAATAATGGTAGTGCTGAAGCATTATCATTTCCATTTTATCAAGGAAGTAAGTGTGCAAGGTTCAGGCTGATAAAAACTGAACCACTATTTCAGGGAACCACATACAGGACAGAAGTGACCATTGTCAAGGCTGAAGATGATGCAAGGGTCACACCTGAAAGCTGGTATTCATTCAAGTTCCTTTTTCCAACTGATGGTGGTGGTGCAGATGAAAGAAAATCATCCATCAACCAATGGTTTGAAGATGGTGGAAATGAACTGACGTTAAGAACAAAAAACGGCATCTGTTTTCTTGAACTTGAAAATGGTGGAAAGGTTTATACATGGGATATTTTCAGCACTGCAAAAAATGTGGTTGATGGAAGTGTTGAAAATATAACAGGTTTTGCAAATCATCCTTTTGATGCATGGAACCAAATTGTTTTTCACATCAATCACAAGCTTGATGCAACAGGTTTCATTGAAATTTATAAAAATGGTGTGAAGGTTCATGAATACCATGGACCAACCATCCATGATAAGGTTCCAAAATGGAAACTTGGACTTTATTCAAGTCAGTCACGTTCAACACTGCCATATAAAATCATGTTTTTTGATGACATCAGGGTTGGCAATAACACTGCAACACTTGGTGACATGGTTGGTGGCACTGGTGGTGGTATTGTTCCACCTGTTCCACCTGTCACTGATGAATTGAACTTGATGGTTGACAATGACCAAGTGCTTGAACTTCCTGTCAATGCAACAACATTTGTATCAAGAATCAGTGGCATGAAAGCAGGTGCATATGTGGTTAAATTAAGTGCAACCGGTCCTGATGGTGCAGCAGCAACAGATGAAATCAAAATTGATGTGAAACCTGTTGAAGTGATTCCACCTGAACCACCTGACACAAGTGAACCAATCAAGGCTTTCATCTTGGTGAATGCTGAAACTGAAAAAGATGTTGTGACCATTGCTGAAGGTGCATCAATCAGCCTTGCAACATCAGGCAATAAATTAAATGTGAAGGTGACCACCAATGAGAATGTCAATCGTGTTGAATTTGTTTGTACAGGACCAACACCAAAATCAAGCAATGATAAAGGAACACCATTCACATTGCAGGGTGACAGTTTAAGGACTGATGGTTCAGTTAATTATAATTATGGTAACTGGGGTCCACCTGCCATTGGTGCCTATAAAATTGTTGCCAAACCTTTTGACTCAACAGGAAAAGAAATGACCGGCAAGACAATAAATTTTTCATTCAAAGCTTAACAGTAAAAAAAAATAATTCTTTACCGTATTTAATCTTATTTAATCAGTTTCTTTTCTTTTTATTAACTGTTTGTTTCTTTTTGTTCATTATTGGTTGATTGATTGATTCATTGTGGTTTTTGGCATTGCAATAATATTATTTTTAGTCATTATCTTAATTGGTCAATCAACCAATAAAGAAAATGATTAAGCTGAACTATATAAAATTTGATGTCAGTGAAAGATTGTGGAATAGTTGTGCAGATTATGTCAGATTATATCCACTTGGTTTAAGAAGTCATCACAATGGAAGGTTTGAACAGCAGGTGAATGGATTAGTTACACAAGTTCTTATTCACAGAGATTTGATTGGTAAGTTTCCAAATTTGCATTTGAAGAAACATGGTGATGATGGTGGAATTGATATTGATTATATTGGAAAAATCATTGATGTGAAATCAACAGGCAGAAATTGCTTTGCACAACCACACTTTGAACAGAATGTCCTTCAATGTCAGGCAGGTTATTATAATGACACTTATGTTTTTTGTAATTATAATATAAAAAGACAGATTGTTGAAGCAGTTGGATGGTTGCCAAAACCAAAAGTGATAAATGAAGAACATTTTTGTCCATCTGGAACAGTCAGAACCCGTGACAATGGTTCATCATTCATCATGACTGAACCTTGTTATGAAATTCAATATCATGAATTATATGATTATAATTCTTTAAAAAATGCGCAATCATTTGTGCAGTCAAAATTGATTTTATGAATGAAGCATGTGAACCAAAAGTGTATGAATATTTTGTTCCCTATCATATCAGGGTCATGCAGAATGATTCAACCAACAATCTTCAGTTCCAATTAAAAGACCCGTATTTTTCACAAGGTCTTGAAGATGCAACCATTAAAATGCAAATACGGGATTTGACAACTGATGCCTTGATGAAGGAACTGTCAACTGAAGACGGCACCATCTTGATTCAGGATGCAACAGAATGCATTTTTGATGTCCTGCCTTATGTATGTGACTTAAATGTGAAGGTGTACAAATATGACATTCAAATCACTTATAACAATGGCATGGTGAAAACAAGGTTCAAAGATAAATACACTGTTTTAAAAGATGTAACACATGATTGAAGTCACCATCACTGAAGCAGGCAACATTATTGAATCAACCATCAGTGAAAATGGACAGGTGAAGGTTGAAGCAAGTGTTGTTGAAATACCTGTCAAGGCATTTATAAACGGCAATGACCTTGGTGTTGGCATCCCAGGTCCAATTGGACCGATTGGTGAAACTGGTCCTGAAGGTCCAATTGGTCCTGAAGGTCCACAAGGCATCCAAGGCATTGAAGGTCCAATTGGTCCTGTTGGTCCTGTTGGACCACAAGGTGAACAAGGCATTCAGGGTGAACAAGGCATTCAGGGTGAAATAGGTCCACAAGGTCCACAAGGCAATGTTGGTGAACAAGGTGAAGATGGTGGCAGCACAAGCCTTTTTGAATACAATTATTCAACCAATTCAACACCACCACCATCAGCAGGAACTTTCCGGTCAAATGCTGCCACTGCTGCAACATCCACCATCATTTGGATTCACAGACTTGACATCAGCAATGCAGACAGGAAGATTTTTTTAATGATTGCAAAAACAGGCAGCACTTTTTATGTGCAGGATGTTGACAATTCAGCAGTTTTTGCAAGGTATTTATTGACAAGTGACCCTGTTGATGATGGCAATTATATCACCATGAACATTGCCTTTCAAGATGGTGGTGCAGGTTCATTGACAGGCACATCAAGATGCTTGCTTGGTGTTTATGTTCTTGGTCCTGCCGGTCCTGTTGGTCCACAAGGTCCAATTGGTCCACAAGGTCCGATTGGTGCAACAGGTGTGCAGGGTCCACAAGGTGTGCAGGGTCCAACAGGTCCACAAGGCATCCAAGGTCCAACAGGTGCCACTGGTGCCACTGGTGCAGCAGGTGGAAGTACAAGCTTATTTGAATATAATTATTCAACAACACATGCTGCACCACCATCAGCAGGAACAGTAAGGTCAAACACCCAACCGGCACCAACAACCACCATTGGTTGGATTCACAGATTGGACATAACAAATGCAGACAGGAAACCTTTTTTCATGCTTGCACAAACTGACACCATCCTTTATATGCAGGACATTGATGATTCAAGCATATATGCAAGGTTTAAGTTGACAGGCAATCCAACTGACAATGGCAATTATATCACCATGCCAATTGTCTGGGTTGAAGGTGCAGGCACATTGATTGGCAATTTCAGGTGCCTTCTTGGTGTTTATGTCCCAGGTCCACAAGGACCACCAGGTGCTGGTTTCAGTGATGGTGATAAAGGTGACATGATTATCAGTGATAATGGTGAAACAATTGTGCTTGAACAGAATTTAAAGATTGACAGTAAAGGTGTGACAATTGATGGCATGGGAACAGTCATACTTGCATCAAACACTTCATATGGTTTTTCAATCATTCCATTTGCAGGAAGTGTCACTGGTTGGGATGTTCAGGCAGATGTTTCAGGAAGCATTGTCTTTGATGTGAAGGTTGGTGGCACTTCCATCATTGGTGCAGGTAATAAGCCAACCTTGTCTTCACAAGTCACCAATGCAGCAAGTGTTTCAGGATGGACAACACCTGCCTTTGCACTTAATGATAAACTTGAATTTATTGCTGTTTCAGCATCAACAGTGACAAGGGTCACATTGACTTTATTTTTATTTAGAAATTAAAAAAAATATGGCTGACAGATATTGGGTTGGTGGTGGTGGTAGTACAGCATGGAATGCAAGTCCTTCAAATTGGGGTACTGTTTCAGGTGGTGCAGGTGGTGCAAGTGTACCAACATCTTCAGATGCAGTCATCTTTGATGGTGCAGGTTCAACTGGTAATCAACAAATGACAATGGTTGCAACCGGAAACTGTTTATCACTTTTGATAACAAGTGGATATACAGGAATCTTCAATCACGGCCAGACAATTGTTGCAAACGGAAATGTGACACTGGGTGCAAATTTTGTACAGGCAGGAACAGGACAATTGACTGTTGCAGGAAATGCAACATTGACTTCCAATGGTGTCATATGGACTGGGATTTTAGCTTTAATAACAACAAACGGAATAAAAACCCTTGCTGATGATTGGGAAATAAACGGGCTTTTAAATGTGGCAAATACGGCAGTCATGAATGGATTCAGCATGAAGGCAAATGGTGTGACCATGACTTCAGCCTTAACAGGGTCAACACATGTTATTTTAAAGGGTGGCATATGGTCTGGAACCCTTGCAATAAGTAATAATTTGACCTTTGATGGCAATGTGACTATAAGTGGCATTGTGACTTATAATACAGGAACATTCAAATATTTGTCAGGAAGTATCACAGTGACAGGTTCAACTTTTCAAATCAATGGTAGCTGCACAATTGATGCAACAGGAATGACATTTGACAGGGTCATCCCAATTTTAACTGCAACAATTACTTTATTAAGTAAATTGGATTCAAACAGGATTGAAAGCAATTTAGGCAACACAACTTTTGCAGGTGCATATGGTTGGGAATGCAATCTTTTAAATTGGACATTCACAACAGGTTCAACAACTATATTTCAGGAAGGCATTGAATATAAAATCAATACACAATTCACCTGCAACCAGACAAGGATTGGCGCAACTGTAACTTTCAGAAGCAGTTCAGGAACCAATAAAGCAATCATCACTTTAAAGAATGGTGCAATTTGCAGTGTGCTTGCAAACTTCACAAGGATTGATGCAAGTGGTGGAAGGACAATCACAACCTTTATTGGAACTGTAACTGACTGCATTAATATCATCAGGTATGATGGAAATTTACCAGATAACGCTTTAACTTTTTAAACCATGGCTGACAGATATTGGGTTGGTGGTGGAAGCAGCACAGCATGGACTGCAACAGGCAACACCAATTGGAGTGCATCAAGTGGTGGTGCAAACAATGCATCTGTTCCAACATCAGCAGACATTGTTTATTTTGATGGTGTTGGTGTCAATGCAAATGGTACAAGTGCAATCATTTCAAATCAGGCTGCATTGAAACTGATTATGACTTCAGGGTTTACAGGTACTTTAAGCCAGTCTGGTGGCATTAATCTTAATGTGAATGGTGATACAGTCACACTTGGTGTGAATTGTACCATTTCAGCAGCAGGAACATTGACAAGTTCAGGTGCTTGTACTTTTACATTCAATGGCAAATCTTGGAACACAATTGTCCTTGCATCAGCATCAACAACAAGAATTTGTGCAGATGATGTCAGGTGTTCATCATTAAGCATTTCAACAACCGGCATTGTAATTAATGGCAACAATCTTTATTTTTCAACACTTATTACACCACAATTATTCACTGGAACGACAACCCTAATTCAACAAGGTTCAGGCACATGGTCAGGAAGTGGAACAGTTGGATTGAATATGACCATAACAGGAACCTTGACCATCACAAGTGCATCAGCCTTCCAAACAAGGACATTGACAGTTACAGGAACTTTCAATCTTGGTTCACAAACACTGACTTTAACAAGTATGACCTTTGTTTGTTCAACCGGCACCATCAATGCAGGCACATCAACCATCAGTGCAACAACCTGCACATTCAATCTTAATGGTGAACCACTTAATATTGTAAATTTTTCAGGCACCATCACCATCAATTCATCATTGATATTTGAACAAACTAATTCATCAGCAACACCAATTGTTTTTGCAGGCACTTCAGGTTGGACATGTGATGTTCTTAATGGAAGTGCATATGTTGCAGCAGCAACATGGACCTTTCAAGAAAGTGTTGAATATATCATCACAAGCAATTTTTCATGCAGTGCATCAAGGATTGGTGCAACTGTTCTTTTTCAATCAAGCAGTGCATCAAATAAGGCAAAATTGACATTGAATATTGGTGCCTTGTGCAGTGTCCTTGCAAACTTCACAAGGATTGATGCAGGCAATGGAAGGACAATCAGGACATTCAAAGGTGTTGTGACAGACTGCATCAATATCCAATCATTTGAAGACATAAAACCGGTTGCAGCAACCTTTTAAACAAGGGTCATTTAATAATCCATGCCGCTATTCAATAAAAGCCATCCTTGATTGCAATTATTGCATTAATAAGCCATCCTTTTTCAATCTTTTTTATTTTTGGACAAAATGTTCATAAATAATTGTGCAGTAATGTTTGTACAATATTTTTGCCTTTTACAATTTACATGATGGTGACCATGAAAATGAAGCTGACTGATGATGTGATTAATAAAATCAACAATGTACCTGTCAGAAGAAGGATTGGTGAATCACTTGACATTGGTGATGCAATGCTTTACCGGCACATCAATCAGAACAAGATAAACGGCAGGCTGACAAAAATTGATGCACTTCAGGTGATTGCATTGGAACTTGGAATCACAGACATTATGGAACTTGTTGAACATGACTGATTGACTTATTAACCTAAAATAAAACCAAATGAAATTGAACAATGAAATTGTGCAAGCAATGGAAGCAATGGGATTCACTGCCACAAGGAATGATTTTTGCATTCAGTTCCTTTACAATCAACCAAAAAGAAAACATGTCCTGTATCACAGTTTGTTTGATACTGTTGAATGCTGGCAGTATGATGAAAATGAACAGCATTATCTGTTGGTTTTTTCCGCAAAAAAGAAGCTTGATTATAACTTGACAGAATGGTTGATGCTGATGCATGTTGCTGACATGATGCCACTGCCGGAAGTAAAATATCAAATTCAAAAAAACCTTGTATGATTCTTTACTTACTATCCATTATTTTTTTTATTCCATTGTGCAGTGTGGTTGTTGTTATTATTCAACCCTTGTTTATTATGCCGGTCAAAATTGTTTCTTATTTAATCACAAATAAAAAATCCCAAAAATGAAAGATGAAATCAGTCTGAAGACAGACTTGAATGAAATTGCAAATGACATTGTCAGAATTGCAGACAGGATTGAAGCAGACAATTCAGCAAATGAAGTTGAAGACATCAAAAGTGAATTTTCAGAACTGTCTGACAAACTTAAAGCACTTGCAACTTTTGATGATTCAAATGACCTTATTGGTTATGGAGCAGGAAGTGATGCACCTGAAGACAATGGTGGCATTAAAGAAGAAGATGGAATCACGGCAC
>Ga0210380_10000080_pt1 | contig 56381 bp, 94 predicted proteins | sample PLM4_5_coexredo_FD_155476 | JGI IMG/M metagenome (GOLD analysis project Ga0210380, IMG submission 155476) | Groundwater sediment microbial communities from an aquifer in East River, Colorado, USA - PLM4_5_coex redo | ecosystem: Environmental > Terrestrial > Soil > Riparian zone | place: USA...
AGACGGGAGGGCCGTATCACTCCTTGGGGTTATACGAACGCTACACTGCCGCGCAGTGTAGCGTTCGTATAACCCCAAGGAGTGATACGGCCCTCCCGTCTCATCATGCGAGCCTCAGTTGGCCCAGCACGCGGACCGGCTGCTAGATTTCGTCTTTTGGGACCCGCAATCGCACAGCGAAACGGCCCGACCTTTTGGCGGGGCTTTTACCACTGGCACGTAGTAAACGATTCGACCACGAGAGTCGCGCGCAACGCCTTCAATGCGTTTCCGACCGCAATTCTTGTGTCCGCCGGATCCAATTCCGCCCATTTACAGGCCCGACCTAGATTTCTTGGCGCCACAGGACGCGCACAACGACTGCCAGCCATCGCGATCCCAGAACCGCGCTTCGTCACCGCGATGCGGAACGACGTGATCAACCTGTTTCGCCGGCACCAAAAGCTGCTTCGCGTGGCACTCGCTCATGACAGGCTTCTGGCCGCGCGTTCGCATCCCGCACAACGGAAACTCAGAAATGAACCGCTTTCGCTCGTTCTTCCATTTTGCCGTGTCGTACCAACCAGCGGATGCTGAACGCCGGTTTTTCCACTTTCCGCCGTGCTTTTCGCAAAACCCTGACTCAACGCGCTCAGTGCAGCCCTGCGTAAACGCGCACGGCCTTTTGGCGAGCGTTGTCACAGATCCACCACGCTGACCACAATCGAGCGCTCTTTGGTCTGGCTTGGGCTTTCGCTGGTGACCACGCGATTAGTGACCCGGTATTCGCTGCCCAATGTGCCAGCCGTTAATCGTGTTTGCGTCTTGCGGCTGCCGCTCAGAATGCTGGCGTTATCGTTCAGCAAGGCGACGGGCGACTCGTTTGACGGCCGCAGCGCCGTGATGATCCACGTTGAGGTGGAAATCGTGACGGTTGCGGCCAGATTCGACTCGTTCCAGTCGAACACAATGACGCGGCTTTCGTTGGCGTCCTTTTCGATGACGTTCAGCGGGCGTATGTCCACTGTGCTCACAGATTCACCTCGGGATCGTCAGCCGGAATCACCACGCGCACGTCATCCGCTGGAATCAGGACGCGATAGTCATCGGCCGGAATGAGGACGCGATAATCGGCAATCGCCGCAATCGCCACCGTAATCGTTGGCGCCTGTCCAGCGAGTACCAACGCCGCAGAATCAGGGTTCGATTGGCTTTGTGCGAGCTCTGGCGTGGTTCCAGTGAGCGTGAGCGCACCAGCCGAAACACGAATCGCCTCATCGAATGTGCAGCTCGTGCCTGTGAACGCCAGCGTGCCAGCATTCGGCGCGATGCCGTCATTCAGCGAGGGCGCTTGCCCGCTCAGCGCCAAACCGCCAGCATTCGGCGTCAGCGAAATCGGCGCAGAAATACTCGGCGTTGTGCCCGTGAGCGACAGATCGCCAGCCGCAGGCGCCGCGACAATGCGCTCAACTAAGGTCGGCGTCGTTCCGGTGAACGCAAGCGCACCAGCCGCAACTGGCCGATCGATGACTTGAGCAGCCGATGGCGCTAACCCTGTGAACGCAAGGCTTCCAGCGGCAACAGGGAACTGCTCGAGCAGGGCCGGCGCCTGGCCCGCGAGAACGAGTGCGCCAGTATCAGGCGCGCGCTGTCCTGCACCCAACGCGGCAGGCGCTTGACCCGTGAATGTGAGCGAGCCAGCCGCAGGGCTGACGTAAATCAGCTCAACGAGTGTGGGCGCTTGGCCGGAGAGCGCGAGACTGCCAGCCGCCGGAGCCGCCGCAATGCGCTCAACGAGTGTCGGTGCTTGTCCGTCAAGCGTCAGCGAGCCAGCATCAACGGGAACCGAGTTCGCCGCGCCAATCGAGGGCGTCTGACCACTCAGCGCGAGTGCGCCAGCGCCAACAGGAACGAGATCCTGAAGTGCTGGATTCAGGCCTGTTAATGCGATCTGTCCAGCGGCTGGATAGTATTGCGCGTTGACCGACAGCGTTGGCGTTGTGCCCGTGAATGTGAGGGCAACAACATTCGGCGTTAGTGCGTCAGAGAGAGCCGGCGTTGTCCCAACAAGAGACAGCGAGCCCGCCGCAACGGGCAACGTCTGCGCCAAAGACGGCGAGAGGCCGGCAAACGTGAGACTTCCAGCCCCAGGCGCCTGCGTAATCGCCAGCGTGAGGGTGGGCGTGGTTCCCGTGAACGCCAGATCGCCTTGCGGAACGATCGTATTCAGCGAAGGCGATCGGCCTGTAAACGCTATGGTGCCTTGTGGAACCGCAAAGCTGTCCTGAAGGCTGCTCGCTGTCCCGCTGAGCGCCAGACTGGCCGCTGCTGGCGTTAGGCTGGCGCTTAAGCCTGCCGATGTGCCCGCGAAAGCCAGCGCACCTGCACCCGCGGGAATCTGGAACTGAAGCCCTGGCGCGTAGCCGGTAAAGGCTAAGCCGCCTTGGCTGGGCGTGAGTGTCGAACCGCCAGACGGCCGCTGTGGTCCCTTGAAGACCAGCGTGCCAGCCGCAGGCTTGACCGCAGGCCCATTACCCGCTGAGCCAGTCTGCCCTGCCAGCGTGAGCGCACCAGCCGGCATCGCCATCGACAACAGCAATGCAGCAGCAACACCCGCAGCCGTCAACGCGCCAGCACTCGGCGCCATGTCCGCAGGCGGCACAATCGCCCACGTCATCGAATAGCCGGTGTTATCCGTCTGTGACCACGTCAGGTTGCCCGTGGCCGCGGGATTGCCCGTGGAAATCTTGTGCCCGAACTGGTTGGTGCAATCCGATCCGCCGGTAGATTGCTTTTCTGTCGCGGTCAGCGTACCAAGTGTGCCGAAGGCTAGATTGGTGATTGCGTCGTCATTGCCGTAATCGAATACGGCCGCGCACACCATCGAATCGCCCATTGTGGGCGTGAAGCCCGCATGCGTTTCGTCTGCTGCGGCGTTGGTTTCGACGGTAACCTGGCTGTACGGAATGCTGCCCGTGCTCGCGCCTGAAAAGGCCTTGAGGACCGCTGAACAGGAACCGACCGCGTTGGCGATCGTGACTGTCTTGCTGGCTGTGGCTGACGTCGCGCGCTTGTACCAGAGTGTGGCCTTGTGATCGGTGGAGTTGCCGATCTTCGCCCACGCATTGCCCCCTGCATCGTTATCCGTGACCGCGAGCGTACCCGCACCAGTGGAATCGCGAGACGTGACGGTCAGAAAGAGAACGTCATTCGTCGCCACCGCCCCGTCAATCGTGATGGTGGCCGATGTCGTCGGATTTCCCGCCGGTACCGCCGCGGAGCCTCTGAGGGCGATCGCCATTTAACCAGCGACCCCCATCAGCGAACCCACAGGCACCGCCACATTGACAGGCCCGCGAATCGTCACCGCCTGCAACGGCACGCCATGCTGCCCACTCACCAACCAAACAGGCTCGAGCCACGCAAACGAGAACACTTGCCCAGCCTGCACCTGCGCCGCTTCCATCAGTGGCGTGCGTCTCGCCACATCCAGATCGCACCAATGCACCGTCAGCTCTGACGCCAGCCCGTCTTGCTCAATCACGAAGTTCGTCGGCGTCACCGGCCAATAGGGACAGGACGCGCCTCTGTCTTGTGGGCGAGGCTCTGCATACACCTCGGCCCACGCGAGCATCTGCGCGCCCCGATCCAACAGCCGAACCACGAACTTCTCTCTAGCCATGCTGATTACACGTACACGTTGGGCAATGCTTCTGCTCCGTCACGCGCTGGCCGGGAGGATGGCCGTTCATCCACAGCTCCAAGTTTTCTGGCCTGTTGTCATCGCGCACGCCGTTCTTGTGATGGACATGCTCAGTCGTCAACAGCGGCCTCCCGAGAACCTGCTCCATCACCAACCGATGCTCGAGCACGTATTTCCGACCACCGCCAAGCGAGTGGTGCTCTGGACGATGCACCATGACATACCCGGTGCGTCCCTCAACGCGCCGCCCGCCCTTCCACCGCCCACTGTTGGCACCCTTGAACCTGTCTGGGTTGTTCCGTCGCCACACATCCGTTGCGCACCCGCGAGAACAAAAGCCGGTTCGCTTTGACTTGTGATACACGCTGACGAGATACCTGCGCTTGCATTCATTGCAGTTGCGTATCTCCCCACGAGAACGCAACCCCTTGCCGCCCATCGTGTACCACCACTGCCCGCGCTCGTCCTGTGACCACCTCGGATTGTCCGAGTTAACGAGTTCAACGTCTGACCGCTTCGTCGTCCTCGGCTTCTTCGCAGCGTGATAAACAGCCGCGCACGAATGACCACAGAACCGCTGGCCCCTTTCGTTGACCCCGAACAACTCCTTACACCCGCGGCACTTGCGCTGCTGTGGCGGCTTCTTCCTTAGCCCACCGCCACACTCTCTAGAGCACGTTCGCTGTCCATCCCTGATGGACTGGAAGTCGCGGCCACAAACAGCGCAGGCCATTTGATACGCATGCACCGTCCCGCCATTCGATAGCCGCCATCTCCACTCGCCCCGCTCGGTCTGAAAGTACCTGTTCCCTGAATCCATAGGGAACATTATAGGCAAGCGTCAAACTAAAGTCAAAACTCCCGACGCATTCATGGTTATGGTCAGGCGATTTCCACTTGAGATTGAGAACTGCGATGTGCTCAACGTCGACCGGCACAGCAGATGCCGACCATTCGCCGATGCACCAGAGATCCAGATCACCGCGTATTTGATATTCGCGATGGTGCCCGCGTTGGCCGACCAGAACGCATCGTCCGTGTCAAATTTGTATTGTGTGGCCGAGGCACCCACCGTCCACACCTCACCCGTCAGCGCCTTACCGCTGGACGAGTAACCGTTGGCCTCGGACACTTCGCCAGTCACCGAGGCATACACGCCCAGCGACACCGTGGCCGCGTTCGACGCGCTCGTGTGGAGCGTCATCCGATACACGGTCGATGCGAGCGAGAGCGTAGCGTTGCCGATCTTCTTCTTCGCGCCTGCTGTTACTTGTGGACCATCGGTCGTCTGATGGCGGGCAGCTATTTCTACTGCCTCTCACGGTTGGTTTCCCGTGAGCTCGGACTATCGCATCACCCCGAAGGGTGCCGGCTCGCTTAGTCTCTCAGCGTGGCGGTTGCATCTCCCGCCTTCGCCCTTGTTCCCATCACAGGGTTCAAGTCAATCAGAGCCAGTTCGCATCCACGTCTCTCAACGTGGTGCCCCCGCGTTAGTTGAGGCTATACACGTTCCAAGCGCCTGCTGCCATGCCTGTCTCCTATGACGCGGCCTGCGCCGCTTCGTTAGCTACTACATCCGCGCTCGCCCGAAGCGCATACGCCGCCATCCCGTCCCCGTGCAGGTTCAACAAAAACTGGTGCCCGTGATACCGCACCATCTCAATCAGATCGCTCAACTGCTTGCCATGCCACGGCGCACACTGAAACGTGCGCGCGAGCTCAGGGTGCCCCGTGGGCTCAATCGTGATCGCCACCCGCTTGTCGATGTCGTTCTCGGGCTGTTGGTAGGCGTGATGGGCATCGCCCATCCAGCAGCAATCCATCCCGAACACGTCGAAGCGCACATAGCCCAAGGTTCTGAGCATGGCGATCGCTCTGGTGCCCACCGTGGTCCCGCCGCCGATGCCGTGCCACTGCTTCAGATAGAACGCATCGAGCAGCGCCTTGGCGGCTGATTCCTCATCGCTGGCCCCAACGTGGTAGATCCAGACGTTCGGTCGGCCCTCAACCGCATCCCAGAGCGTTGGGTGGCACTGGCTGGCGAGCGCGTAATGGCACCGCGGCAGGGCGGGATCGAGAAAGCGCGCGTTGGTCGGCCGTGCGTCCATCACAATCTGCATCGCCGGGAAGATGTTGCGCTCCACGCACCACTGATAGGCCCCGTTGACGGTGACCACCTTGGAGCCAGCGGCTATCAGCCCGAGCAGTTCATACTTGGTGGATTCCAGTGATGGCCCACCGCACACAAGCGCCACGGCGTCCTGCTGCAAGGCCTGCGGCTTAATCTGCGGATGCCCGCGGCGGATCGAGGATGTGATATTCGCGAGGAGTTGCGCGTCGTCGGTGTTCACGCGGCCGTCGAACGTCACGCCCTCAATCACCGATGTTTCACTCATCGGCTCGGCTCCACGTAATACAGGCCGTTCTTGCCCAAGTCTCGGCACTCCTTGACGGTGCCTAGCGCCGCCAGGTTGTCTTTCCACCACTTGAAACCTTCGATCGTCTGGTGGAGTGGCTTGCCGACAAATGCGCCGTAATCGTCAGGGTGCAGGGCAATCGAGAAGAACGCGCCACGCGCGCACACTTCCAGTAGCCGCGCAATCACCAGCATGGCGAACGGGGGCGGGATGTGCTCGAGCACGTCGCAGCAGTAGACGTACGACACTGTACCGCCCGACATGTACCGCAGTTGCGGCTTGAGTGGATGCCAGAGACAGGCGGCATCGAACAGAATCGGCTTGGCGTCCTGCACCAATCCCGCGTCGGTGAGGTCGCACATCCGCACTTCATGGAACCCGCGCGCCTTCAGGGCCAGTGCGCCCTTGCCTGACCCACAGCCTGCATCGAGCACGCTGAACTTGTACGGATCCTTGATGCCAGCCATTTCCACGAACACATCGGCGTACTTCTCGCCTGGGGCATAGTTGGCGTAGTTCTCCAACCCCCAGACAGCCTCGTACGTCTCGCGCTCTGATGCGATCAGGCTCATAGTTCGTCAGGCATGTTGATGGCGTACCGCAGGGCAGCAGCAATACCGCTCACGGACAACGCGCCGGCCGATGGCGCCCAATCCGCGCTGTGGTCGCCGCCGCGCCAAGCGTTCACTTTTCCAGATGCGACATCGCTCAACGCATAGATAAACATGCCGGCATCGCCGCTCGCGTACGTGCCATTCGACAGACTCAACAATGTCGCGCCGTTGATCTGGATCGTAATATCCGTGCCAACTGACTTCAGGTAGAGCAAGTCTGCCGCGGACAAGGCCGCGCCCTGTGCGCCAAGGAGCGTAAAGCTGCCAGTGTCGAAGTCGTATAATGTGACGGTATCGTTTGAGTTATTAGGAATCGCGATGTAGCCTTTCGAGAACTGCGGCGCGATCGTTGTCATCCTCACCGCTGGACCAGGCCACTCGCCGAACGCAGGCGTGGCCCCGATCTCTGCCTCCGACCACTGGTCGGCCGGCCACGTCGCGATAAACACGCTCACGCATTCATTGTTGGAGGATCCACCAGACCCGCGCTGCGCCATGTTACTAACCACAGCGGTCTGCCCGCGGTGCAGCGTCCACCCGGCAACCGGATTCTCGTCTGCGCGATTGAACGTATCGGTGCCGAGTGTCGCCATGTCTAATTAGAACGTCTGCCCTGCTAACGAGAACGATGGCAGTTGTTCCAGAATGATCCGCAGCGCTTGGCGCAACGTCATCGGCCCGGTAATCGTTGCCGTGCTCAACCCGAGCGACACCGCGGCATCGTTCATCGCGTCCCGCTGCGCCTGCGTCAACTGGTTGACGCGGGTATCCAGCGCAATGCCTGTCTCGAAAAACTTTCGCAGTTGTCGGCCGTTGAACCGCTGCATGTAAAGAAACGCGCGGCCCACGATGCCAATCGCCTGCCTGTATGTGTGATTCACCGTCACCCAATCAGATGGGATGTTCAGCCCCTCCAACTTGTCCTTCACGGTTTGCAGGGCCGTGAGGCCTATGGCGCTATCAATGTCCTGCGGAATGGCGATCACGTCCAGGTTTGACGCGAGCGTGGTGTGCTGAGCATTCGTCACCACGACGCCGAGAAGGAATGTGTCTTCAAGGCCATAATTCATCGCGCTCAGCGAATTGATCGCGCCCACCTCAAGGATATATTTCGGCCGTATCGGATCGGTGATCGCTCCGGTGCCAGCTTTGGGGACGATGTAGAACCTCAACGCCACAGGATCCTGCGCCTCCGCGCTAGTTGCCAAAGCCAAGAACAAGAGAGCAGCGATCGCAAGTCGTCGTGTCATGTGTGGGTAGCTCCTTTGCAAGTTGATCGGCGAGCCTCCCATTCTATGCCGTGACGCGCAAATCTCGCCGACGCGCGATGCCGTGCGCCTTCATCTTGTAATCGATCACCCTCGGAGAGATGCCCAGCAGACGCGCGGCCGCCACTTGGTCCCCGGCCGCGTCTAGTGCCTGTATAATAGCCGAGCGCTCAAGCGTGGCGAGCGACGTGGGCATTACGATCGCGTTCTCCGACAACGCGTCGATTACGCCGATCGCCTGATAGAGCAGGTTTAAAAGGTAGTGCTCACGCACAGTCATGGTGGCTGTCATGGCGCAGAGGCCACGTCCCACGCGCCGTTGTTCCAGCGATACCAATGGGCGTCTGTTCCCAACACAACGACCACGCCAGACACAAGACGAATATCTGATCCAGCCCCAACGATCTGGCCGTTCCTCAAAATAGACGAACCCACCAATGTCCACACGGCTCCGGCCGAATCCGTCAAGGACGCTGCCGGTGGAATCGTGCCGCCTGGCACCACCGCGGCGGCAACGCCGACGCAGGTAGCCACGAAATACACCTGATTCTTCGGCTTATTGAACTGCGTCACCGCAACCGTAAAGCCCCACTGCACAAGCTGCTGGACCTTAGCGCCGAACTTCTGAATATCCGCCAGCTTGGTGAAGTCGTAGGTGTTCCAGCCCTGCACCGTGGTATCGCCGATCGGCTTTGTGCTCGTGACGCCAGCCGGGGAGGTGTAATTGCACGGGCCAAGCGTCGGCACGGGATCCACCGGAGGCGGAGGAGGCGGCGGGGGTGGTGGAGGCGGAGGCGCCACCATCACCAGCAACGGCGCGGACGGAGCCTCGCCCGCCGCATTCAGCGCCGACACCGTCAGGCTATGCGAGCCTGCCGTGGCGACAAAGGCACCGGGAAAGGTAATCGACCCGCCAACTAGGGCCGTCGATGGCTGCGTGGCGAGCTGCGCGCCCGCGTCCCGCAGCACGTACTCGGTGGTATCGGCTGCATCGTGATCGGCTGATACCGAATAGGTTGCGCCTAATACGATAGGCGTCTGGGCCAGCGCAGGGCTGACCCAGAGCCACACACAGGCCGTGAGGAGGACGGCCCGCATGGTGTTAGACCTGATCGGCGGGCGGTGGATCTGCCGGAGGTGCCGCAGGCGTGTTCGCGGCCACCGCTGCCGCCAGTTCAGCAGTCTGCGCGTCGAGATCGGCCACAACGGCATCAATCGCCGCCTGGTCACTGCCAGCCGCCTTCAGCGCATCCGAGAGGCCCGCGAGCAGCGCTTCCGCACTCGCCGCCACCGTCTTGAGCTCGGCCACTTCGGCCAGCAAGGCATCGAGTTTTGCCATGATGTCTCCTAAATCTGAGGGTGAGGAATGGACGTGAATGTCGATCAGTGACATGGAACCCCTGACGACCGACGCACTACGGCCTGCTCACAGGGTAAGAGAGCGCAAAGGCGAGAAAGTAACCTAACGGGCCTATGCCGCGCGTGGCTTGACTAATTCTGTAAGCGGAATGTCGAGGGCGGCTGAAAGAGCAATCAGCGTGGAGAGCTTCGGATCGACCTGATGGTAAAGCGCCTCCCGCACCGTCTGGTAGTGCATGCCGGCGAGATCGGCGAGTTGTTGGATGGTCAGGCCACGCGCCTCTCGAGCCGCGGCGATACGGTCAGCCACGGCCTTACGGAGAGACTGATCCCCGGCCCGCTCGCCGTTGAGGACTTTCCGGTCTGGTTGGTGGCGGCGTTCTTCGGTCACTCGGCTTTCCGTACTGGCGGGTGCCACGCTTCGTCTTTAGTGCTTTGCACGATCAGCGCAAGCATCGCAGCGAGTGCCGCGATGTCTCGCTTGGCGTGGGCCGGCGCGTAATCGCCGCCGAAGTCGTCGCGACAATGCAAGATGATGTCGGCGGTCCTTGCCAGAATCTCGTTCCGTGCGGTCAACGGTCTACTCCTTCCCTTCAGAGAGGGCGGCAGCGAGTCGTTCGCGCCAGTCGCGGATCTGCCGCATCCGCACGTCGCTCAATCCCTGCCAGGCATACATCTCGTCTCGCAGCTTCGCTATCTGCTGGAGGAGGGCAGCACGCAGGGCTTCGGCGGCTTCTGCGCGCTTCTCAGCGACTTGCCAGTCGTCCTCGGCCGCTTCGGCGCGTCGTTGCATCGCGTCTCGTTCCCGTTCGGCCTCCTCTCGGGCCTGACGGGTGGCGGTGAGATCGGCTGAAAGTGTGGCGAACGCTTTGGCTACGAACTGCGCGAGGTCGTCTTCGGCGTAACCGGGCGGTATTGCTCGCCACGTTCGGTCTTCCAGCACGGCCAGCGCCTCACAGGGTGCCAGCCCGCCACGCTCGGCAAGCCGCTCCAACGTCTGACCGCCGTGATTGACGAGCGCCTGTGCCTCGTGTGGAGCAATCAGCGCCCACGGAATGCTAACGCCGCGCTCAGTCACGCGCCGCCCCATAATCGGGAAGGTCCGCGTCTCCTGTGCCTTCCCTTGTGCCTGCTCCTGCGCTCCCGGTGTCTCCATGCAACTCCTAGAAAGAGAAAGACTTAGAGCCTTCTGCGCGATGGCGTACCCTGAGAGTCATTCCGCCTCCCGTGCTACCGCGCCGGCCGCTTTGCGTGCTTCGCTGCGCTTCTCGTTGTAGCCATTCGCCAGTCTCGCCTTATGCAGACATTTGCTACACCGCGTCCGATGCTTGGCGGGCCGGTAGATGTGGCACACACGGCACATCAGGACGGGCTTGGGCTCACCCTTGGGCCGTCCCCTCCCGCGCTCCAGTTCGGGCACGTAGGGCTTCAGGACGGGCACCCTTGGCGTGCCCCTCGAGGCCCGCTCGCAGCGATGGCACACCCGCCGCCCTCGTCCCGCTTCCCGCTCGTGGCAGATCCGGCAGCGGTCGTCCATATCGGGCATCAACTCGCAGGCATAGCCCGCCCAGCCGTCTACCCTGAATTGCCCTTCTGCCCTGATGCGCTTCAGATGGGCGTCGATCTGCTGGCTGATGTCGTCGGCGTCGAGGCTCATCGCTGATACCACGGCACCTGTTTGAGCTCCCACTTCTTGGCGTCCTCGTTCTTTGCCACGAGTTCGAAGTCCTCTGCGGCGCGCTCTTGGCTGGTGTAGGCTCGCACCACCTCAAAGGCTGAACCGTCAAAGTATTTCCACATCAGAACCCACACAGAATGATCGACCTGTGGCATCAGTCCATCTCCCCGGCCGTCAGTTGCCGAAACTCCTGCACAGGCGGCAGGCTCAACGTCTCTCCGATCGCCCCGAGGCCGTCTAGCTTTGCCAAATATGCGGCCCTGCACGAGCAGCGACGTAGCCGCTTCACCCCGTCCTGCTCGATCTCGAGCCAGCCCTGGCTGTCCTCGCATTGCGCGCACATTTCATAGGGCGTGCGCTTTAAGATGTCCTGCCGTGCCCACTCCGCATCCGCCCTGAGTTCTTCCACGCTCGGCAACCAGTCCCGCCCATACGGCTTCCGGGTGTCGATGCAGTGCTCGACCATCGGACTCAGTAAGGCCACCGGGATCTTCTTCAGCGCCCGCTCGTAGATTTTGATCCGGGCTGGGGTCAGGTCTCGAAGCCCGTACGCTTCCGCCAGTGTCGCCAGCGCCATCCCAATCTCGCGCGTCTCGTTCACTTGGGAGGCTCCGGTAAGGGCATCCAGTGGGTTGGCCGTTCACTGAGGGGCATCAACGGCTCGTCCGCCTCATGCTCCTCATACCAACCGGCCGGCGCATAGGACGTCTCCCCTTCGAACTCGGCCACGTCGGCATAGTCGTCGTGCATTTCGAGTGAATGGGCCGCGTAATCGCACGCCATCACGCAACGCCCATTGCCCAGCGCGTTGCGGTAGAACACAATCACCTTCCGCATCTTCGGCGCTGTCTCAATCGGTTGCCACTCGCTCACGACGCCTCCCGCTTCCCTCACACCCATACCCAACACGAAAGACAAGACTTCTGCGCGAATGGACAGCCTGTGGTTACTCGACCGCACTTGCTACCGCGTCGGCGGCTATGCGTGATACGGACATTTCCAGCGGTCCAATCCAATAAGCACCCACAGTAGCGACTCCGGCACGTTCACGTCATGCGGCCCCTTACCTGTCTCGCCGTGGCAGCGGAACGCACGAAGCTGACGGCCCTTCCACTCTGCCACCGGCAGCGCCGCAATCGCCGCCTCGCGCTCCGCGTAGCCATCCTCGCCGCGATACTGCCGAAACGCCGCCTGTGCTGCCCGCAGGCTCGCTTCGCCCTTCGAGTCCCACTTGCGGGCCATATGCGCGACGAGCGTCACATCCGCACCCATCGATCGCGGAGCCACTCAAACAGGCCGCGCGATGGCGGCTCGGGCGGACGCGCCTCAAACAGCGCGGCCTCCGGCCCACATGCGCCGCGCCGAGCAGCCCGAGGGCACACACGCGACCGCTTGCCGGTCACCACATCGACGGCAGCGGTGGCCGGGTGCGTGCATTCCTCCGGCGTGGTCAAGCAGATATCGAGTTCTGCTGGCTGGTAGTGCCGGCACTCTCCGCACAGCATCACGACGCCTTCCCTCCTAACACCCGAAACACCGCCGCGGCTCCCGCACTCATGGACTTGCTGGCGGGCTGCTCCGGCCGCTCGTCCTCCCAGCGATGCCCGCGCAGATACGAGGCTGGTAACGGAATGAACTGTGGGCTGTCCCATGTCTCCCGCTGCCATTCCAAGGCCGCTAAGATGGCCTCCACGGTTCCAGCATCCGGCCGAATCTGGTTCCACGCCTTCACCGCGTCGATCCTGGCTTGCCGTCTGGGGTAGGCCTCCCAGAACCGCAGGAAGTTCGCGTCGGCCTCACGTCTCCGTTCCACTGCTCGGCGTTCCTCAAACTCTGGCAGCATCAATCCTCTAGTTCTGTATGCGATGCCTTCGGTTGTTTGGTTTGAGCCGAGGCAAAGCTACCGCCGCACTGGGGTAGCGCCACCTCGAGATCAGTGCCATGCCTTTCGGCGTTCGGCCGTCACCTTCGGGCGGAGTCTCGGATACAGCCCGCTCCGCTTCCCAGACTCTCGGCCCCGCTGATCGGGGCACCCTGCGCGCTCTAGGATTGCGCTCCACGCTGCCCCCTGTGCAGTCGCCGGGTAAGGGGCTTGCACGCATTCCCGCCCGCCGCCGTGCTGCTCGGGATGCGCTGTGATGTGTTGTGTGGGAGAATCGCGTAGGGCACTGGCAGCGGTCCCACACCGCCTGTCAGCATGAACCGGGCAGGGTCACAACCCCTGACTCGGTTCGCCCCAGTATTTCCCACCTCAGCCCACCTTGTCCAATTCATTCCGTTTATGATCTTGCCGAGATCATAAGCCTGCGGTTATGACGGGCGCCGGTCTTGGTAAACAACCTCACCGGCATTGTCAGGGTCTGCTCCGCCGAGTGTTCCCCGTGAACGAGCACGCGGCGCCTTGCCGCGCTTCCCGCTCCCTCGCTGGTCTGTCACCAGTCACCGCCCGTCCTTCCTCTTCCAGTAGTTCGGCGACAGACAACCAGCGATGGGCTCATAGTCCGAGGACAACTCAGCGAACGCCACATCTTCCCGCGCCGACAGCGGAGAGAACCGAGATGGCGTTGCGGCATGCCTGCGGTGTTGCTGGTCGGCCTTCACGCTTGACGTGTGCCACCAGATATATTTCCGGCCTTCGCCGTTGCCGAGATCTCTCAACACGTACACGGTCATTTGTTCGCTCCGGCTCGTTCTTCCCCGCGGTGGCGTGTTGCATCGAATCAGCGTCTCGTGGCTCGCCGCGCAGAGGTCTTCTCTTCTCTGTTACCTAGTGATCGAACTCCGACAACTTCAGGCCGATTCCAAAAGATCGCCGTCGCGCGTGGGCGGCTTTCCCGTGCTACCGGCATGGGGATCTACCGCATCGGAGGCTCCGAATAGTTCCAGCGCCCCTTGAGAAAGACGGCGGGCGATGGTTTCGGCGTATTGCTCGTTCGCCTCAATGCCGATGGCCCTGCGCCCGAGCCGCTTGGCAGCGATCAGCGTCGTGCCGCTCCCGGCGAACGGGTCGAGGATTACGTCTCCAGGGTCGGTGAATTGCTGCACGATGGTGTCGAGCAGGGCCAGCGGCTTCGGTGTCGGGTGTGACGCCTGTAGGCGCTCCAGCGTGCCGTTAATCGGCCGATTGAACACCCACACAGCCGGTTGCCCGCCACCGTTCCACCGCCACCGCCCGTTGGATGCGTGCGCGATCTCGCAGGCTTCCCAGCCCGTTCCAGGCCTGTCCCCTGTGAATTGCGGCGTGCAAGCCGGTGACACCCACGCACCCATGCGCGCGTGTTTCATGCCGCCAGCCTCGAGCGCCATACGCCACGACGTCAGGCTCTCCGCGTCACAGAACACCAGCGCCCATCGTTGGGCCAGCCGTCCAATATGCGCCCCGGCCGCTATCCGCTGGTCATCGGTGACGCCTGCGTAACCGAGATCCCTGCGCTCTTGCGCGCCGATACTGCCGCGAGGCGCACCCTTCGAGCTGTTAACAACCACCAACGCATACGGCGGATCTGTGATGACGTGATCGACCGGCGGCAGATCAGACATGACATCCAAGCAGTCACCGAGAACCAACGTCACGGCCGCATCTTGATAGTAGGGCGTCAACGGCACTCCAGCGCCTTGACGGCCGACTTAATCAGCCGCAATGCCGTGCGGTCACGGTTCTGCAACAAGTCGAACGCGAGGCAGCGCGGACACTCACGCCAGCCGTGCTCGTTCGCCCCTTCCCCACAATCGGACAACAGCAGGCGCAGGAACTTGATCGAATCAGCGACGGCGGTCGGCGCGGTAGCCCGCTGCCCCGCGAGTTGGCACGAACTGTCCATTCGCGACTGATCTTTGTCGTGCTCTACCACGTCACCTTCCCCTTGTGTATCAACTCCTGCACATCCGCCTCAGAAGGGATTGCGTGCATTCGCCACCTTCAAGTCGTGCCAAGTCACCGCCAGGGCCAAGGCTTGCCACTCGTCCGCCTTGATGCCGTAGAGCGGCCCCGGCGTGGCCTTCTTGCCGATGGCCTGGTCCTTCCCGCCGAACCTGTCGATCAGGGCTTGGCGGATGTTGCTGTCCTTCGCCTTCGTCTGCCCGCAGAGGTGCAACTTGACCGCCTTGCGAGGCATCAGGTCGTAGAAGCCGACGCGCTGGGCGAACCGGCCCGCCCAGAACACCGTGGCGAACACCTCCGCGCCCACCGGCATACCGTAGCTCGCGATCTGCTCGATGATGACGCGCTCGCCCTCCAAGACGGCCTGTGCGAGCACGCTATCCAGCATCTCGGCGTTGTCCTCCTTGCCGTGACCGACCACGCGACGGCCGTCGTAGCGGATCCACGCGCTCCGGTCGCAGCCCGGATCGATCGCGACTATGCTCACGCGGCATCCTTCGGCGTCGTCGCCGCCGTGATCGACCAGTAGAGATAACAGCGATCCGCCCCACTCGGCCGAGGCGAGCGCTCCAGCCAGGACTGCCGCAGCGGATCGGGCACCGTCCCACTCGTTGGGCTGCGGTAACAGTCCCGCGCCTGGGGGCACTGCATGTCGGGACACATCGAAATGTCTGGGCTCATTCGGCCTCCTGCTGCGAACGTCGGCGGCTTTTGATGACCAGAATCTTCATCTTTGGGTCGAGCCCTTCCTTCCAGTGAAAGCGCAGCCCGTGCGGCTTGTCGGCGTCAAGCCCTTCCACCACAATCCAGCCCGCCGTAATCAGATCGTGCGCCTGCTTGCACACCGTCACGATGCGCTTGGGGTCGTGCCGCCACTCGGGCATCACGCGCCGGCCCTTCAGGTGATGATGCTCACGCCGCACGCGCGGATCCACCGCCGCAGGGACCGTGTGCCGGCCCGTCACGCGGCAATAGGACTGATCGCGGGTATCGACCACCGCATACGCCTCGGCGAGCTGGTCCGCCTTCGCGGCCTTCCGCTGGTGACGTGCGACGCCGGCTGGCGTGCCCTTCGGGAAGGCGAAGCCGCTGTAATCGATTGCCATCAGCGGCTGAGCCTCATTTCTTCCTCAGCCGCCCGCAGGATATATTTCAGCGACCGAACCATCTCAATCACGAGCTCCTTCGTGTCCCGCGCTTCCCGCTTGCGCTGATACTGCGGCGTGGTCTCCGCGCGAATCTTGGCCCGTGAGGCCGCTTCGTCTGTCGTCAAACAGGTGAGCAGCACTTCCGCGTAACAGGCATCGGCGAACCGGATTTCGGTATTGCAGTTCCCGAGGAGCGCCGTGAGCTTGGCGAGCAACTGTGCGGCACGCTCCGGGGCGACGTCGGTATCCCGCAGCTCTGTGGAGATGGCCGCTACCATGTCGCGAACGGTCACGCCGCCTCACCCGCTCGCGGTTCGTCCTTCTTCGCCGTCTGCCGCCGTGTCCGTTCGTCGTGAAACGCCGCCAACGCCGCCCCTGAGTCTTCAAACATCGCCAGGATGTTCTCCACCATGTCGATCCAGTGGTCAGGGCAGGAACGAATGAACGCCATCTGGTGTGGGGTCACGCCGCCACCTCATGCCCATGCAGCCGCGCATGCAACAGGATCGAATCCGCCGCCACCGCCGCACTGGACGAGCACCGCGCGATCCCCTCGGCCACCATCAGGGCCGCACGGGCAATCTCAATCGCCTTGTCGTGGCAGCAGGCGCACCGGGCACGCACCTTGACGCCGGTCGCGTCCCCGTCGATGTCGTGCCGAACCGCCTGCCCCGCCTCAATCTCTCGATCGCAGATGTCACAGGACATGCCCACGAAGGGCTCGCCCGCGTTTGCACAGAAGTCCATCGTCGTAGCCTCCCTACGCCACCGCTGAATGTTTCAACTCGCGCAACCGTTGCAGCACGTCCTGACACGCGCGGCAGACGGCTGTCTGGGACGGCTGATCGAACGTCACCGCCATCCGTCGGCAGTCAGGACGCCGGCAGGGAATCCGCAACGGCGCGGGCTGCGGTTCGTCGTACTGCTCGTCGTCGCTCATCAACGCCCCCGGCTCCGCGTTCCACCAGTTCATGACGGCCTCACAAATTTCAGAATCTTCGCCGGCCCCTTGGCCTCCAAGTGACCGCAGGCGAGACAAATCACGCCCTTGCGTAACGTCACGGTCCATCCGTGCTCACAGGTGGAGGCGGGCAATGCTTCAACCGCTGCTCGTACCGCGCCTGCCGCTGGCTGTGCTTCACTCGACACCGGAAGCACCTCACGAACGGCGCCGCTGGCTTCAAACAGACCGTGCATCTGCCCTCCTCACGACACCGCCGGTAATGTTCGCGGGCGTATTCCTTAGAACGCGCCGGCATCCTTCGAGACCACTTCCGCGTCAATCGCGGCGTTCTCGATCGTGCTGTGCTTCGTCGCCTTCGTGATGACGGTCTTCTTCGACCGTGGCGTCACGCTCGTTTCCAGCACCACCGGCTCGCCGTCCTGCAGCAGCGCCTCGAAATGCGCGAGGGCTGCTTCCTTGCCGTCTGCCGGCGTCGGCAACGTGTTCTCGACCCCAGCGGCATCGACGTAGGTCACCACGCACCACGACACGCCGCGGGCCGTCTGCGGGTCCACTTTAAGGATCTGCACCGTGCCGGCTGGCAGGGCGATGCGCGTCTGTGCTGGCGGCACGAGGGCCTGAGCCTTGCCGTTCTCGGCCTGGCCCATCTCGTCGCCCGTGTAGAGGCCGGAGAGTTCCTGTGGGAACGCCTTGCGAAGCGCCAGCGCCTCGGCGCACTTGGCGATCATCACGTCTGGCATCCGCTGCCACATAGCCGTCAGGGAGCCGTCACGCTTCGTTTGGGCGTAGGCGGCGAAGCGGGCCACCCCGTAGGCCGGCTCGCGGAATCCCTGCCTCCAGACGCCAATACGGGACGCCGCGGGCGGCTCAGGCTTCAGCCAGACATCCACCCACGCCCCGTCTTTGTCGCACCACTGCGGGGCGGTCTGCCCTTCGTAGGCCCCGGTGCGCTCAGCCACCAGCCGGAAGCCGTCAATGCTCACTTGCGTGGACATCACTTCGCGGTTGTCCGTGCTCGACCACCGCTTGACGGCGTAGATCTGCCGCTGGAACGGGTCCAACCCTGTGCGCTTGCAGTTCTGAAGGAACAGCGCCAACTCGTCGTCTGACGCGCCCTTCGCGATCGTCCGCTTAATCAGATCGACCTGTTCACGGTCGAACGTCGCGACGTGCGACGGCTCGACTATCGCCAGTGCTCCACTCATCGCCCACCCCTCGCCTGTAAGCTGGCCGTTAGCGCGGCCACAATGTCGATCGCAATCAGGTCGTCCGCATCCTGCTGCCGATACCCGCTACACCCGCAGTCCTCCGCGATGATGCACACGCCGGCCTCGTGGTCCTCGCGGTGACAGCCGCACACACACCAGTTCGGATCCGGCGGTGGCGGTTCCGGCTCGCCAAACCCGCACGATGGACAGGCGTGCATGTCGGCCTCGTCCTCCATTGTGCGAAACGACGTCTTGCACCGGGAACAGCGAGCCATCTACGCGATCCTCTCAACGGGCCATTCCACCCGCGTGTGAATCTCTGCCCCGGCCAACTGCGCGAACCGCACACAGAGCGGCTGACGCAACCGCGCAATCGACCAGAGCTTGTCCAGTTGGGGACGCCGCGTGCCGTTCAACCACTTCCCAAACTCGCTCGCGTCCACGCCGATTTCGCCTGCCGCGACTTTGTGGTCTTCCCAGACATCCTTCACGGCGCGTCGAATTGCTGAAGAAATCACGCCGTTCCAGTCAATGTCCGGAAGCTGGACATCCGCTTTCGCCATCCGCGCCTTCCCGATGTCCAGAGAAACGGGATGACTAGTTGCGAGCGCCGCCGTAACCTTGCTCATGGTGTTACCTGCTCAATTCGCTGACCCTATCCGCCCTCGCTACGTGACCCTGTGCAGCGAGGATGACCCCCGAACCGAGCGCGACTCCCAACCGCGCGAGATCGACCGATGCCACGCCGAACGACTGTGTAACTGTGTGGACTGCAACCGGGCTCGGATGGAAGAGCGGAACCGGCTCCACCGCGCCCAACTGCTCGCAGATCTCCGCGAGCTCCTCAGACGGCCGCGCGCATGACGGGGCTAAGCGCATCTCGTGCGTCATCGGCCCTCTGCGGCTGCGAGGGCAGCGGCTTCGCGCAACTTGGCGACGACTTCGGTTTGCGTGCTGTTGTCGTTCCAGTCCGCGATGTCGTCTTGGAACGGCTCAATCCCCAGCACGCCGCCGAGAACCTTGCACGCGCCGTTGCGAATCAGCGGATAGTTGAACGTGACCGATTCGAGCGCCCCCAAGACGCACCACTGGCAGGCCAAACTGGAATGTCCGAACGAGAGCGGCTTACCCTCAGCATCGCGAGCAAAGACGCTTCTCGTCCAAGCATTTGGACGGGCGAGCAAGTCAGCGGCCTTAATCAGGGCGGTGGCGATGGGCAGATCCTTCGACGCGGTACGGCTGTCGATGGAGTCGCCCGTCGTGTCCATTCGCGAATCCTCTTTCGTCATTTAGGCCACGTCCTTCCACGCCTTGCGCTGCTGCATCTGCTCCAGCGCGGTGGGTTCTCTCAGGGGACAGCCGCACTCGACACAGGACAACATGCGCTGGCTGTCGATCCGCACGCCGCAGTAGCCGACACACCACGGGCACCACGCACTCGCCCCGGCCAGTCTGGTGTCGATGTAGGTGACGGGCATCTAGCGGGCCTCGGCTCTCACGATGGCTTTATCTATGCGCCGCAGCGCGTCATGGGCACGCTCGCGCGCTTCTTCGATCCTGCCCTCAGTGAGGGATTGCAAGGCAACGCGACCGGCGAGCATCGCCCACCACAGGCTGTAATGGTTGTTGCAGGCGCGCACGATGAACTCGGCATTCATGTCGCCACTGCGCGGCCAATCATTGAACACCCTCGCGATCTGATAACAGCGGCCGTCCTTCCACGCATCCCACACCGCGGTGTATTGGTCGCCAAGCAGCGTTTCTGTGCGCCACGGCAGCGGCGAGTGCGTAGCAACGATCGAATCAGCGACAGCCGCCGACGCGGTAGCCCGCGGCTCCCGAACTGGCACTGTCTGTCCATTCGCGACGGGGACGTGTATGGCTGTCATCTAGATCGACACCAAGCAGAGGGCCGCGAGGATGACCAGAAAGGTCAGCCCCAACGCGGCCAAGTCGATCAGGAACTCGCGCGTCAACTGCTCGTTAACCTCGACCGCGAACAAGTACGCTCTGTCCCACATGGGCTAGCTCGCTTTCTCGGCCGCGACAGGCGGCAGGCTGTATTGACGGAGGGAACCTTGCCGCAGGCGCGTGACGTACGCCTTGCTGACGCCGAACTGCTTGGCAACGTGGGATTGCGGCATGCCGGCAGAGACGAGCGCCAGCATCTCGGCCAGTTGACCATCGGTGACCCGCTGGCGCCCCGGCCGTGGCACGTGGAGCCGGCCCCGGTCGGCGGCGTCTTCCATGTTTGATTTGTGCGTGCCGAGCTTCAGGTGGGCGGGATTGACGCAGCGCGTGTTGTCGCACTCGTGCAGAACTTGCAGGTCGTCAGGGATGGGACCGTGCGACAATATGTAGGACAGTCGGTGCGCGTAAACTGTCACCTGTTTGCCACAGGCGCCGTTGGCCTGCATGCGAAACTGTCCGTAGCGGCTCGCAATCAGGCTCGCGGTCCACTGCCAGCACCGGCCGAGGTCGAACCGATGGGCAGGGATTGGACCCTGCCGCTCCACCTTCGACCAGAAGCGCTCCGCGTCCTGCGGAGTGAATACGACTTCAGGAATCCCGAGGCTTACACCACGTGTATTATGCGACACTGCGCTTCCCCTTAGTCTTTTTGGTGGACACTCTAGAGCGTTTGCCTAAGAACTTAAGGAGTCGAATAGCCGATCTGTCAGTCAACAGCTTTTCCACAGGGATGCCGGTGAGGTCTGACAGCCGCGTGGCGTAGTCGCTGCCCAGCGCTCGCGTGCCGTTGAGCATGCGGGACATCTGCGGCTCACGAATGCCGAGGAATTGCGCCAATGTCGCCTGCGTCGTGTTCGTGCGGTCCATCCATGCGCGCAACTCTGAAAAGAGCTTCGGTGCCGGAGGTGCCGTCTCTGACTGCGTGATTTCCATAGCCAGAGGTATCTTACCTACGCGGAAATGGAAGTCAAGAACTATTCGCGCAGGAACTACATTTTTCTCGCAGCGCTACAGGATTCCTGTAAGTGCAAGCGGGCGCGGGCCTTACGGTAGACAGCGCGGCTGGAGTGGTGGTATCTAAGAGCTTCCAGATGCGGAAAGACGTGAAAACACGCGTGCGCGTGCGGATTCAGGAACGTTTAGACGAGCTCGGCATGACCGCCCGCGAACTCGGCCGCGGGGTGGGCCATGACGATGCGTGGATCTCCGGCATCCTGAAGGGCACACAAGGCCTGCCGTGGAAGGACTTCGATGCCGTCGCTGAGAAGCTGCGGATGTCGCCCAGCGAGCTCGTCCGCCACGAGGACGCGATCATTCGCGAGCTCTCGCCGTCCGAGATGCGACTACTCCGGCACTTTCAGAACTGGCCGTCAACGATCCGCGATGCCTGGCTGGACATCCTCGAGTATTTCGTGGGCTCCATGCCGGATCGCGACTCCGAAGAACTCATCGCACGGGTTCGGAAGATGCCGCGGAGCGTTCGTCGTCCTGTGCTAGCGTGGATGTTTCGTCGGCACTGTCTCAGTTTGACCCTAGCTGCCCAGAGCCAACCAGAGGAACTTGGCGAGTTTCCACGCCCCGAACGCGAGCAGCGCGACACCCAAGATGATGGGTAGGTAATGGAAGTGCGTCACGACAAAGTATTGGTCGTGGACGTGAATGTCGATCCCCATATCAAGCCTCGCTGAGCAGATCCGGCACCGCGCATTCTAGCGCGCCCGCAATCAGCACCATTGTAACGAGAGAAGGGTTCGCCTTGCCTCGCTCGATCAAGCTGATGAACGCGAGCGCGCACCTGGCGCGCTTTGCCAAAGCGCCCTGAGTCAGACCGGCTGCGCGACGGCGCGCGCGGACGTTGCGGCTCAATGCCGCAACAATCGCACGCGCTTCCGTGGGCGGCCTCACCATCGGCTACGCCGCTTTTTTCTCGGCCACGTCCAGCAGCCCAATGACGTCTTCCATTGACCACACGCGGTCAGCGAGGCCGCACGCCATCGCAGGCGTGCCCTTTAGCGCCTTCTGCGGACGCGCGAAGTTGTAGTGGACGTAGTGAATCGCAAGGGCGTGCTCGTGATTCTCGACCTTCTTGCTGTGGCCGTTCGTCAAGCGCGTGAATCGACGCATCGACATCCGCATCTGAAGGTTCTGCCGCTCGATGTAGGACGTGCTGATGTGCGCGATGTCTGGGTCGCCTGAGACGACCTGCACCTTTGTCTCGATGCAGACGGGGGGCGCGTACCGGCGCTCCGCGTTCGGGTCGCTCCCGTACACTTTTATCAATCTCGCATAGTCGATGTCCGTGCCAAACGCGGCATCGGTCGCTTCCAGATACACGCCCCAACCGTCCGTCGTGAGCTGTACGCGTGACGAGAGACGCGCGGCGAGATCGTGCATGAACGGGTGCGCCGTCTCGGCATCGCGGCGTCCGACGTGCCACGAGATCACGAGCTTAGAATCCGCGCACTGGCCGACCCACGTCCAGAGATCGCCGTAGCCGTGCACGCCGCGCAGTTCTTCCGGCAGGTTCTCCTTGCGCGCGTAGCAGAAGCACCACACCTCGTCACACTGCACGCGCTGTGCGGGCACGTTGCGTACGGCCGCATCATGAAATGCCTCGCAGGCCGTGCCGAGATCGACCAGCAGTTTCGTGATCGTGTTGATCGAAACGCCGGTCATGCGCTGCGTGCTTCGCAGGCTATTGCCCTCAACAAGTGCCTTGACGATCTGGGTCCGCTTGGCCGTGTTCAGCTTGTTCATGATGGAGTGATTATGCGTGAGCGCTCACGCATTGTCAATAGAAACCATATCAACCACGACGAAACCACGTCACGCAAGACTTGTAGTGCAGTGCATGACTCTTTGGACACTGTTGAATCGACCGAAACAGCCTAAAAATACGGCATATTCACGGCTATGCCATCCATGGCCTCGATATCAGTCTTTGACTTGATGATGTGGCCAGATCGTGGAGCGGCTGCAGATCAGCGTTTTGTTGTGGTAGGATCGAAAACGAAAGGACGGAACCGGGAAACCCCTCCAAGAGTTCACCCCGGCACCGCCCCTGATCGCGGGAGAGGACCATGAAATAGCGCCGCCCCTATGAAGGGCGTGGGCCGGGGGAAACCCCGGCCCTCATGATCTTGCCGCTTTCGTATTTATACGCGATTTACTGAAGGATTTCAATGAAAATGCCGCAGCAGACCATCGACTACGAAGCCGTCGTCGCCGACTTAGAGGCAAAGCGTGCGGCATTTAACTCGGCAGTGGACGGAGCCATCGCCGGCATTAAGCACGTGCTGGGAGCCATCGCCGCCATGCCTGGCAGCCCGCAGGTGATTGCGACCGCCACAGTCCCCAGTGGCGCTGTCGTTCATCCGGCATCTGTGACACCTGATACCTTCTTCGGTCTGAATTTGGCCGAGTCGGCGATCCGGTACCTGCAGATCGTGAAGAAGCAGCAGACGACGCGGGAGATCACCGACGCACTGGAAGCGGCCAACTTCCATCACCAGTCAAGCAATTTTGTCAACACAGTGAATACCGCTCTATATCGCCGCGAGCGTGACGAGGCAGACGTCGTGCGCATTGGCCGAAACTGGGCGCTGGCAGAATGGTACCCAGGACGCCGTCGCCCAGTGAAGCCCAGCAGGCCAGACCCCGCCGGGTTAGTTGTTGCTAGCGTTCCTGCCGAGCCACCGCTCGACATTGAGGACGAGCCGGAGCCACCGATGCCGGACGACAAGTAGGCCGGATGACACTCTTCGATGCCATCTCGAGCCGCAAGCTGCGTCAGCTAGCGGAGAACGCTTCGGATGATGCGCCAATATCGATGCTGGCTAAGACTCTAGTTGGGATTCTAGACGCTCGCGGAGAGGAGGACGCTGAGGCCCGTTTTTGCGAGCTGATGCAGGACTACTTCTACAACATGAGCGCCACAGCAAAACGGCGCTATGCCGATGCCTTGGCAGTGGCGCTTTGCGAGCAGAAGTCCGACTTCGATAACTTCTGGGGGTACCTGAAAAGCGCTGGGGTAACCGGGCGCACTCGCACCTAGCGAATGCCGATTTCGCGCAACCGCGAACTTGCGATAGTCAGGCGATCAGATTCTGACGGAACAGTTCCTGGCGCATAGCCGCGCTTTAGCGCTTCTATGGCCTGAGAGACTATTTGGCGCTGGCTTCGGATCTTTCGTAGGAGCATCGTGCCGGTCCCGCGAATCTGAATGTACCCGTCGATGGTGCCAAGGACGCTCGTCAGGACTTCGATCACGTGATCGAAGTCATCGTCGTCGAAGCTTTCGATGACTGAATCCAACTTGTAGAGTGCTTCGATCCCTGCTCGGTTGTGTGAATGGACTTCCCAGTCCAATACGATGACAGGGGCCAGCGCAAGCCATCCCCCCTGCTGCGAGGGCGCGCCCCACTGAGCGATTGCAGCCACCGGTGGACTCATTTCCAGACTAGACATCTGCGTCCAGTATGTAGCACGGTTCAAGTATTGACAACTTGCGTGACCGGTCACGCTTAACCTTTGCGTGCCCATCTTGCACGCGCCGCGGCTGACGCACTAGCGCTCCGCTCCTCATCAGTCATTTTCTCGGCCCTAGACTTGCCACCCTTCAGCCCGCCAAGCCTGCCAAGGGCCACAGCGGCTGGATTTTTCTTCTTTGCAGGCTTGGCATCAGCGAGCGTGCGCTGAAGCACCTTGAAGGCCGAGACGTTCGGATCGGCGGACAGATCCCGCTTGCGTGACCGCTTAGGCATGCCTGAGTATCGCATACCGCACAGTGAATCGGTGATACTCCTCAGGCGAGGGCAGAAGCGATGAAGGGCTGGCACTGGTTCGCTCTTTGGTTGGTCAGCGCACTCGGCGTCTGGGCGCTTCCAAGGGAGGGATTTCTGTACCCCGCCATCTGGTCTCTTGCGTGGGCGGGTATTGGTTTCGCGCTTCGGCGTTGGCGTCGTCTGCGGTCCAGTGAGGCGCAGCGCTAGGGCAAACTGAGACAGTGCCAAGAAAACATTCCCCCAGAAGCATTAACTGGCGGCGTCGAGCTGGACTTAGGCGAAGTAGCAGCCGCGTCAGGTACCACGCATCGAGTTGGTCCTGTCGGAACACCACCCGATACCCGCGCATCGAACGCCGGTCCGCGTTTACTGGCCGAGCGAAGGAAGAAGCTACTAGAGTCGGGCCGGGGCGCTGGGGCACGCGGGAAGCCTCCGAAGGGGTAAAAGTGGAAAAGTTGCGACTGCAAGTTATACCGACTAGGTGTAGCCGTTCAAAGGGGTACTTAATTCGGTCAAAAAATTTAACAACTAGCTCAGCCTTGGCGTGCAGCTAGCGGACTCCAGCATCATCCCCAGAACGAGTGACAGGGCCGGTCACGGCGAGCTGGCACACTTCCCGCCCATCTGGGCCGCGTGCATCTCAAAGCGTCCCCTATTCGTGACATCCTCGCGCGGGCCTTCTCTCGCCTTTCGGCCGCGGCCACCCTGCCCACATGGAACCAGCCGCAGCGCCTCGTGATGGTGAAGTGCCCAGACTGCAAAAGGAATCTGGACAGCTACCATGAGGCGCGGCCCTTCTTCCGCACGTCGCCGATCAAGGTGCGGGATTCCAAGATCGCCTGCTCGCGGTGCCGGTAAAAGATCTGTCGCGAATGGTCAGCCTGTGCTGCCCTCGAAAGCCGCGCGCTACCGCGCCGACCAACGCGCTGATCCGCTACAATAAGTCGCGATGGCCCGATTCAGTATGCGCCGTCCACCACTGCCGCAAGACGGCTGGCTGTTGACGGAGATGAGTTGCGCGGCGCCGATTGATTCAATGGCGGAACTCCAACTTCGCGCCATCCACCCTAAGGGCTGGACCATCGGCGCCACGGTCTACTATCCAGACGCCGCAGCCGTGGCGCACATCGGCCTCGTCATCAAAGAATGGCTGATGACTGGCGATGCGTTCCGGCGCGAAGACTTAGAGGGCTGGATCGCGCTCTCAGGATCGCAGTTGGAATATCGCACCGCTGAACGTGAACCACTAAGGATCCCGACGATCCAGCGCGGCGTGACCTACTCGCTCCCGGCTGATGACGATGGCGACTACGACGACCGCGATCCAGACTTTTGCGATGGATGCGGACGTAGGTTGGTTTTCTAATCGGCTACACTAGAGCCATGACCATCACCCTCCTGCTCGCCTTGTCGGCCTTTGTCGCGGCGATTGCCAGTGCGTTAGGGAAAGCGCCGTTGTGGGTGTCTGTCGTGCTGCTCTGTCTGGTGGCGTTGGTGGGATCGCTGCCGCTCCGGTGAACCGATGGCGCTGTTCAAGGATCGCCAAGACTACAGCGACTTCTGCGCTGAGCATGGCGTAATCCCGTGTCCAGCCTGCGGCTGTTGCGAGCTCACAGACGGGCACTGCTCTGGCGAGTGCGATGAGGACTGCCACACATTTGAATCGCTCCGACTAGACGTAGACGCTGAGGGCCTGACCGATGAGTGAGCCTGCCCGATTGCCGCTGGACGAACTGCGCGCCCGACTGGAGCGCATCGCGAATGGTGATCGAAGCTGGGCGCTCAGTCAGATTGACACGCCGGAACAGCTCGCCGAAGTCCTCATCGCCATCATCGACGCCATTCCACAAGTGGTCCTGACCGATGAGTGAGACACCCGAACTCGACGCGCTGTTTCGGCGGCAGCTTCAGGAGTTTACGGATCGCATGCGGGCAATTTACGAATACCGCATCCCGCGCATCAAGGCCGCAATCGAGTGCGCCGAACTAGATCGCATGCACACTAGCGCGTCACCGTCACCGCACACCCCCGAGAATCCACCCCCTCAAACCTGAGCGGCGCCCACTTAAAGCTGGCCGAGACGATGGCGAAGCTGCCAGAGTTCCAGTCCCCTGACTTGTTCCCGGTCTGCCCGGTGGGCCAGCGACTCACCGACACCTTAAGCGGCGTCACCTCACACAAGGTCGGGACTGAGGGCGGCGCGGGCGGCGTCACCACTGGGGGCGGCACGGTAGACGTGCCCACGTCTGATGGTAGCGTGGGCAGCTTGGAGAAGTCCACCCCCTTGCCCGCGCAGGCGCCCCCAGGCTTCAGTCTGTAGTCCCCAGCCGCCCAATCGTTAAACAGCGCCTTGAACGTCGGAGCATCAGCCAGGTACACGTTCCCGTTGCCGGTCGGCTCGCCGTTTTGGGCGGGTCCGCCGATGCAGTTCCCCGTCCACTGCCAGGTTGTGCCGAACTCGAAATTGAGGCCAATCGTGCCGCCGCCGCCATCACTCACAAACGGGGCGCTGCCATAGGCCATCACGTTGTCAGCGAAGACAAACCCATTCGACTTTACACCCCCAGCCTGCCCGCCATATGTCATGTAGTACGGCGATCCCAAGCTGATGATGGTATTGCGCTGGATCGTCACATGGTCAGGGCTGAGACTGGCTTGGATGAACTTCCCGCCGCTGCCGGCGCAGTTCCCGACCGCGGCATTGTTGAGCACAATCAGGTTGTCTTGGAACGTCCAATCGCCGGAGTCCTTTAGGGTGACGTCGCCGCCTTCCCCGTCCGTTTCGCCTGTGATTGCCAGCCCATTGCAGACATCGGTGATGATGTTCCGCTCGATGACAACCCTTGTAATATGGGTCCACGCCGCCGGATCGGCCCAGCCTCGAGGCGTCAGCAGGATCGCTTGCCCGATCTGCCCGTCTACGTAGGAGTGCCGGAGAATGTTGCCGCGGAACACCACATCCTGGCCCGCCTTGATCTCGAAGATGTTTTTGCAGGTCCACGAGTTCGATTCGCAGGCGCGGTCCTTCTCGAGCAGATTGTTCGTGATCGTGACGTTCGATGGGATGGCTCCCGGCACATAGGCCCGCGCGCCGCCAAGGAGGTAGTTTTCGCCAGTAGCGCGGCAATAGTTGTTGTCGAGCAAGATCGGCCCGCGCGCATTGAACGACACGAAGCACTGCGCGTCCTGGTCGGCATGCACGTTGTCGATCCACGAGTCCGTGACTTCGATAAAGTTCCCGTTGCCGCTGATGGCATGCACCAACTGCGCGCCCAGAGCGTTGTCAACGACGATCCGATTGAACTGAATATGTGTCGGGATCTTCGCGTCGGTGTCTTGGTCTGGCCCGCCCGAACCTATGCGGATCGCGGCGTCCTGCAATGGCGCTGAGTTGATGAAGGCAAGGCAGACGACACGGACGTAATCCGTGCTCATGAGCACCTTGAAGAGATCGCCACTCTGCGAGGACGCAATCACCGGCATCCCAGCCGTGCTGCCTGATGCTGGGCGCCCGCTATGCGGACAGCTCGCGGCCTGGATGGTCAGGTAGGCCGGCCCTGGACACCGGCCGCTCCGAGTTATTGGGCCCGCATAGGTGCCAGCGCTGACGGTGATGGTGTCCCCGCACTGTGCCGCGGTGATGACCGCTTGCAGGTTATCAGTCGGCCCTACGGTGTAGGTGGCGGCGAGGGCGGGCGAGGCCCAGAGCAGGAAGACGGCTATCAGTGTTCGCATTACGAATCCGATCTGTTATTCCAGTTTCCGGCGGCGTCCATGAATCCGGCTGGCAGCGACACGATCGGCGGCAGCATGCACGCCGCCCGCGCGAGCTCGGAATAGCCAGCCAAATCGGCCCAATGATCGTCGTAGGACGCCTGCCCTGAGAAGATGCGCGAGAACTTCCCGGCCATCTGGTCGAGCGCTTCCCGCTGCTGCTCTGGCATGTCCTCCCACGTCGGATGGGATCGCCAGTAGGCCCGCAGAAATTGCGCGATGCGAGCGTTGTTCTCAAACTTCCCGTGGGTCTTGCTTCTGGCCTCAATCAGTGCTGACGTCAAGCGGTTCTCCCGGTTGGTTGTAGGCGAGGCACCCACGCCACGGCATCCCTATAGGAAAGCGACACGACACGCACACCGTGCGCTGTGGATCGCCAAAGTAGTACGGCAGGTTGCACGCCACGCACACCTTCAGCACGGCGTTCACCTGCCGATCGTCGTAGCTACCGATCGTCGCGCTCATAGCATTTGCAGACATACCAGACCATCGCGAAGAATAAATAGACCTCGACAAGCAGGCCGAGGATCGCGCGCTCAATCCACATCTTCCGCCGTCCTGACTGGCCGGCCCTTGCGTTTGATGCGCGAGTAGGCGCGCCACCATTGTGCCTTTTGCGCCTCACTCATCCCGCCGACTAACTTGCGCGCCTCTTTGGTGACCAGCCGCTCGCCGAGTCTCGGGAATCGCCTGTGGAGCAGTTCGTGGACCACCGTCTCGAGCACTGCCGGCCGCGGGTCGATGTAGATGTTCTCGCCGTCCTGCAAGCCGTCCAACTGCCAGCGCGGATCGTGGAGGGTGCATTCCCAGATGCGCCCGCGGGCCATCTCATCGAGCAAGTCCTCAAGATCGAAGCGGCTCACCGCTTGGCCTTCCGCGCAGGCTCCGTCAGCCGATAGGCTGTCATGTGTAACCGCCGGCCGTAGCTGGTGCGATACCACTTCTTTGTCCGGGTCGCGCAGCCCTTCTCGACGAGCGATTCCAACTTCCGCCCAGCCGTGTAGCGATTCATGCTCATCGCCTCAGCGAACTCGAGCACGGTCACAGCGCCCTGATCGTCTTCGCCGTCGTCGATGCCTGCCGTCGCCAGCGCCTTGAGCCACACGTCCCGATCGATGCCGCTCATTCTTCTTTGCTCCGGTCGATAGACCACACCTTGCGGCGGTAGAAGAACTCCTCATCCCCTTGCCTGATACAGATCCCGCCAAACTGAGGCTCACTGACGCGAGCACCGGGAATCTTCCACACATACGGCGTCTTGCCCTGCCAGGCTGGCGTCACAATCGCGGCGGCGTAACCCTTGGCAGAGCTCAGATCGACCGCGATGCTGCGGTGCCGATGACTGCGGACGATGAAGTCTGGAGGCTCACGACCCCAGCGGGCGGCTTCGACATACGAGGCTGTCATCTCGGCATTGACCGCCGAGGCCTCATGTGCTGCGCTCGATGTCGTGCCGATGTGATGGAGCAGATGGACGAGCGGCGCGCGCACGCGCTTGGTGGCCGTGCCTACGCGCTTCCACAGGTCGAACCGCGCATACTGCCCCTCGTCGTTTGGCTTGGCGCCTAGCGTGCGGGCCAGCCGTTCCTCATACTCGCCAGACTGCCCAACGTGCGCCTCGGTTCCGCGGATGTGGTAGTAGGTGCCGCCAGTGGCCTTGCACTGCGCCACGACGGGCGCGAGCACCGCTTCGGCGATGCGCTGCTGGTCCTCGAGGTTGTGACTGATCTGCGTCGTGGACCGATGATGCACGCCGTCTATGGCATCGCCGTTGTGGACGAGATCGTAGGGTTCACCGCGGGTGACTTCAGGCACCCACTCATCCCAGAACTCGCGCCACAGCTTCCACATCTGGAGTTGAAATTCAGAGGGCAGATAGCGCCCGCCGCCGTCAACTTGGATGCCTTCCTTCGCGAGCAGGCCGAATCGACAACCCGAGTGAGTATCAGAAAAGACGACAAGGTTCCGCGGCTTCGACTTCGCCATACGCTCCCGTTACGTTGACTTGCGTTACCGTTGCGCTATTCGGGATACCAGCCGTTGTGCGTGAACCGCCCCATCAGCCGCGGTCTGTTGCGCCGTTCCATCTTGGCCCCGAAGGCCATGCCAGCCAGGAAGCCGCAGACAACACCGACACAGATCCCCGGCAGGTAATCGAGGAACAGCGTGCGCATGGCGTAGACCCAATGCAGCCAGGTCATGGCTGCGGCTGGTCGGTCGCCGCGGCCGGTGCCGGGTGATACAGGCCCGCGAGCACGGCCCCAATCCCCGCAATCGCGCCCACCCACGGCTGCGCCTTTGGCGGCAAGGGCAACGCCTGCGCCTGTCCTGCAATCGCCACCGCCACGCCGCCAATCATGCTCAGTTTCTTCAGCCAGTTACTCATGCTATGTCGTCCTCCGTGTCTTCCTCATCGCGATCCGGTTCGCTCCGAGGTTTCATGTACGGTTCAAAGTAGGTCGTCAGTCCTGTGAGTTCTGCGTCTTCCACCGCCACCAAGGTGTTCCGCCTCCGCGCGTGTTCCGCGTAGCCGATGGGCACACACCGCGGCAGGCAATTCAGATCGTGGATGTCATCCACCACGAGGCACCATCGCGGGAGTTCCAACTTGCGCTGGCGCTGTCGGCCCATGTCACTCCCTCGGCTCGAAACGCACGCACCCGAAATCCCCGGCTGTCGTGAGCGATGCCTCGCTGTCGCACGCCATGCCTCCGACACCCTCTTCGGTACACTGGCTGCGGTTTTCTGAATACGCCGGTTGGCCCTTCGCATCTCTCCACCACCAGCGGCACCGATCACACCGCGGCTGCTCCATGCGGATCGCGCCGAAGAGCTCCTGAAACGTCACGGCTGGACTTGCGACTGATAGAAGTTCTTGTTCCCCGTTGCCTGCCTCAGTTCCCTGATGTCCTGGCTCATGGTGTCCAGCCGCCGCAGCACTTCCTGAAAATGATTGGCCTCGCGCTCCTGCTGCGCGGCGCTCTCCTTCTGAATGCTCGCAATCGTCGTGAAGTAGGCCACCATCGCCGCAATCACAATCCCGCCAATGGCGCGGAACCATTCCCCGGTTTTGCCGTTGAGTCCTGCTACGCCCTGCGCCATCGAATCCCCTACAGCTTCCGAAGAATCAGCACGAGCAACGCAATCACTGCTAGTCCCCAGATCGCCAAACCCGCCCCGAGCGCCACCACCACGCGGAACCAAAAGTGGAGGTAAGACCCTAAGTCCGACGTAATAGGAACGTTCACGCCCACACCATCAGACCGCCTCGATGACGTATTCGACCGTCACCTTCAATGTGTTGGCAGCGTTCCCGCCCGTTAGTGCTCCGGTACCGTCGTTGTCGATCGCCACCGCCAGCGCCTTGTTCTCAGACGAACTCAGACTGACGACGTTTGGCACCGCCCATCCGCCGCTGAACACGTCTAAGTAGGGCGTGAGATCCGCCGTCAGCGTGCTGGCGACACCGAGCAATGCGGTGAAGCGCGTCAGCGTGGCGCCGGAATCATCCACAACTCCAACGGTGGCCCACTGCGTGAAGTCGCCCAGCCAATACAGCGCCATCGCGCAATAGGTCGCATCGATGTTGGTGTAGGCGCCAGCGCTCGTGGTGGCGTGATACGAGGCTCCAATAACCTTGATCCGATAGCCCGCCCCTGGCGCAGCGATCAGCGTGATCGGTGTCGTGGGCAGCGCCTTGATCTGCGCGTCGGTCAGTGTCGTGACGGACTTTTGCAGATAGACGCCGCCGCCGAGCATGTCGGTAACGAGTGCTCTCAAACTCATACGGGTGTGGACCTTATGCGGAGGTACCCCCACGCGGCCACGGCATAGGTGGCCCCGCCGGTCATCTCCAGTCGGTACTGTTTCGATCCGCTCGCCAGCGTCACGCTGATGACTTCCTCAACCGGCGTGGTCGATGTGCTACTCGTGCCGGTGCCGGCCGTCGTGCTGTCCGTGACATTCCGCAAGCGGACCTGCACCGCCTGCGAGGCGTTCTCCGTCAGGTAGCACGCCACGAGCTCCACGGTCAGCCCGCCGAGGCTGTCGCCGTTGATGGTGTGCGGCAGGTAGGACGCCACTGGTGCCCACGTCGCCGCCCCGGTGACCTTGCCAGACCCTTCCGATCCGCCCAGCGGAAGCACGGGCAGATACATGGCGATGTCGATGGACTGCCGAACTTCCTCGGCGTCCTGATAGCCCCAGCGCGTGCCGTTGGTGTAGGCCGTGCTCGCCGTAGTGCCGCCGAGCGGCGTGAATGTGCGGGATGCACTCATTATCTGAGCTCATAGGCACCGCTTGGTGGCGGCGCAAAGGTGTCTTTGTCGTAGAGCACAGCCCCAGAAGCCTTCGTAGCCAGGAGCGGAAAGCCCGTCGCCAAGATGCGCGACAGGTCGAACCCTGTCAGCGTCACCGTCTCAGGTGCCGTCAGATTCGGCTTGTGTTTCACCACGAGATACGGCACCGCCGAGGCTCCCGCCAACAGGTCGTCGTAGTGCTGGATCCGAATCTGCGCGCCGAGTTCGTCTTCAAGGCCAGTCAGATCTGTTTCAATACCGAACCTGTGAGGCGCGACTTTGTAGCGGGCCAGGTGCCGCGCGTTGCTGTCCATCGCGGTGGCCTCGTCTCGGGTGAAGAAGCACTGCCGCACGCCGCGCTCACGCACGCCCTTATGGGCGTCGGATGCTACGGTGTCCTCGATGACCAGATCGGTGTTGCGGAACTTCTGGGCCTCGGTGTTGTAATCGAAGTGATACGTCACGCGGGTTTCTACCGCGTCGTGGTCAATGTCAGAGGACACCGCCTTGATGGCTTCGATGCTGTCCCGGTAGATCCGCCCCGCGGTGGCTGAGGCTGTATCGTCAATCAACACCGGGTAGTACTGGCCGTGATGATTGGTGGCGTGGTAGCTCGCAAAGGTGACCGCGAACTTCCGCAGAAAGTCTCGCAGGCTGATGGCATCCACAATCGCGAAGGCCGCGAGGTAGCCGCGGTCCCCGATCCATGTGACCGTTAGCGTTTGGCAGGCTGCGAATGCCGACGTCTTCAGCTTCGCCACGCCGTTGCTGTATTCCTCGAGCGGCCCGAAGTCTCCGGTGAGGTAGCCCGCGCCCTCATCCCTCAACACGTATTCATTCAGGACATGCTGCAAGGCAGGAAACGCCTCGTCGATGGTGTCCCCAGTCCCGTCGCCGATGTCGTCGTCCCCGCAGCCGTTCCACGTAATCGTCACCGTCCGATCCCGGTGATGCTTCAGCCGTGGCCCTCGTGCGTAGATGACGCCCATGCGGATCCCGTTGATCTCGATCCACGGGTCGTCATGCGGCCAGCCTGCGCGGCCGTAGACGAGGAACTCCGAGCCGTACACGTCCTCGGTCATCCGCACCCGCTTAGGAGCCGTGCCCGTGGCGAGGTCGCTGGCGTAGACGTGATGCACTTCGCTGTTGGCGCCGATCTTGGTAATCAGCCGCGCCCAGCCAAACGCCGCTTGCCCAGAGGTGAGCACCTGATCGACTTGCGCGGTATTGGTCGAGGGTGGCCCGCCGCCGGCCTCTGCATCGCTACCGTCGTCCTCGTACTCGGTTTCCGGGTCCGCCCACGTCTCGTCGTTGTTGAGCACCGCCAATCGACGCACAGGGGCATCAGGAGCCGTCCTGCCATACACCCGGAACTCGATGGCGCCGGGATCCTCGTCCCACGTCAACGTGATGTTGTCGGTACCGTTCAAGGAGGCCGGCCCGTTGGTCACCGTCACGATGGTGGCGGTGGTTTCGCCGTAGGGCGAGATCGCCGTTACACCGTAGGTGTAGCTCGTGGTACCAGGTGTGCCGTTGACCGTGGCGAGCAGATTGGCCGGAGCCGCCAGGTAGGCCGGCTCCGCGTCAGCCGGGGCATCAGCGCCGTCATCGGTGAGCAAGTAATCGCCCACATCGATCACCGGCAGGAGCCCCTTGTCTGCCGCGTTGCCGTTCTCATCGGTGGCGCCGATGTCGGAGTGCTCCCCGATCACAATCGGGTAAATGCGGTTCACCGTGTCGCTGCTCGCGTTCGGGTGTTCCCTTCGCGTGATCCTGACGCCAAGCGTCTTGTCGAGATCGAAGCCGCTGAAATGCGAGCCCACTTCGTCGGCGATGCGGATCTTGGCCTTGCGCCCGAGCACGGCTTGGGCATCCGTCACGCGCCCGCGGGTCAGCGCGCGCCACGCGAGGGCTGATGTTCTGCCCGTGTCCGACAGCAGTTCCACCGCGGCCTCACGGCTGGTGAAGTAGCGGGTGGTTTGCCCTGCCAGGAGTCCCCGGATCAGGCCATCGGGATCCTCGAACATCAGATCGCACGTCGCGATGTCGTAATCCCCGTCAGGCGTGCTCAGGGAGCGCTCTATGGCCCCTACAGAGAGCAAACGCCCTTCCGCCCATGCCCCGGCATCGGCTAAGGGTTTCGTGGCCCAGCGATAGACGGTGGTGCCTTCGGAGGCTGGCACCTTCTCCAGTCGGAGGGTAAAGCGGATGTTGGGCTGAAGTGGCGCGGTCACGAGATCCAGCTTTCCGCGTCACTCGCATCCGCCGCACTCGGCACATCACCCCCACCCGCACAGAGGCCATCCCACGCCAGCGATCCGTGCGTGGTGGTTCTGACGGTGGGCAGGATCTCGCCGGTGGCAGAGGGCAGCGGGGCAACACTTGGACTGCCGCCCTGTGTCGGCGGGACACCCGGCGCCGGCGTCAGGTCAGGTGGGCAGTCACACGCCGCCGCACAGCAGGGAATCGAGAAGTCCTGCGTGATGGTGGCTCGCCGATAGATGACAAACGGACAGGATTCAGAGATCCCGAACCGGCCATGCGGTGTCGCGCTCTCCGCGGCCAGATAGGCGCCGTTCTCCATGTCCAAGTGATCGACGTGGCCGATCTCGGTCCCGTCACTTACCCGCACATTGATGAACCGCGCGATCCCGTCATTCGGCGTGGGAAGCCATGTCCACGCCCAGAAGGACGTGGGATCGTCTAAGGCCCGCGCGATGCGCCCATCGTCCCCGTTGTATTGCGCGGAGAGGTCGTACGTGTTGAGCAGCGTCCCCGATGGACTGAAGCGCTTGACCAGATACGAGGACGGCCCGCCCGCGATGTAGAGCACCAAGATGGTGTCATCGCCCAGCACAAGGATGTCACGCACGCCATGCGTGCCATCGAGCGCGACCAGATCAGAGCCGGAAGTGTCGTTGACGAGATCCCATGTGCGGATCGGCTGGCCTCCCGTGCCGTAGTACCAGATCGTGCCGTCGTTGGAGGGCGCTCCGGCCGTCTGTCCTGTGTGCCCCGTCAGCGTCCAGACCGTACCGCCGAGAGAGCCATCCGGCAGCACCGTCGTGACGCGCGCATGCGTCCCGCCGCTGCCTGGGCTCATGACATAGAACAGGCTGGTGAGGATGTTCGCGCGCACCGTGGGATTGCCGCCCACATAGGTGAACGTGACGGTGGTCAGCGGGTCAAAGTCTGGGTTGTAGAGAACGAAGTTGCCGTTGGCCGAGTCCTCCCACAACGATCGCCCTGACTTGATGATGTCCCCGCCTTCGCCGTTCGGGAACGGATTGACATAGCCAAGAATGGCGTAGTCCGTCCTCGAGGACGCGATCGCCATCGGGTGCCCAGCGGCGTCGTGGTTGACGAGGATGGACCCGACCAGCGCCGCTGCCGCCGCGGCAAGGAAGACGGTATTCAGCGCAAGGTTCGACGGTGAATGGTTCCCGTCCTTGACGACCTTCAGGTAATAACGCAACCCCTCGATGACCGAGAACTGCATCGGCGTGTTGATGCCTCCGGTGACCATCAACACCTGATCGGCATCGTAGGCTTCCAGATACGGCCGATAGCCAGTCCCCACCGCCCCACCGTAGGCCCACGCGCCGATCTCGCCAGTGCCCGTCGCAATGAACGTCACGAACACCGTATACGTGGTGCCGCTGTCATCGACTTGCTGTGTGTAGTCGCCGACAGCATCGATCTCGATGGCGGTGCCGAAGGAGATATTCGTTGGGGCAGCCATTACGGCCAGCGCCTTCGCGGGATCTCGTCAAAGCTGATCGAGACTTCCCACTTGTTCGGCACATCAGACGGCTTGTAACTCACCTTCGTGATGTAGCCCACCAGCACGTCATTGACTGACGAATCCGGCACAATCAGCGTGGGCCGAGTGCGGTTGCGCTGTGCCTTGAAACAGGCTCGCAGCCCATCGCGATCTGATGTGGAAAGCACCGGCCACTGGAACGAGACAGAGCGCCCGCCTTCGGTGGCGTCGTCATAGCCGGTCAGATCGCTGATGTCGTTGTCGCTCGGCCGCGCGTGATCGTGATCCTCGAAACTCATGTCCCGATAGAACGGGCCAGTGAGGGTCGTGGCGGTGCCGAAGAAGATTTCGCCGATGATGACCGTGGCCGAACTGGATGTGACCGCAATCGTCACGCTGTCCACGCCTAGCACAGAGGTAAACGAGAGAAAGCTGTTGTAGCGCGTCCCGTCGCCGTCGAGTGTAGCCGCTGGGATGGTGCCGGTCAGGTCCGCGCCGAGCACCACGCCCACGCTCAGGTTGTGATGGCTCACCGCCGCGAAGTTCACCGCCCCGGCTGCCAGCGGCGTGATGGTGGCTGAGAACGAGGTGCCGGTGCCCCTGATGGGCCGGAGCACACGCCCATCGCACAGCCAGTCGTCGGTGTAGTCGCTGTCCACGGTGGCCGAGACGCCTGCGAACAGGCTGACTTGATTTGCGGCCGACAAATATAGGAACGCCATCAGGCGCCCACCAAGCCAAGCTGCCGCGCCTTGCTACGCGACTTCCCGCTCGTCTCAACCGCGTCGTGGTACCACGCGGCGATCTTGTCCTTGGTGGCCTGCGCGTCGAACACGTCGCCTTGGAAGATGACCGTGAGCCCGCCCATGCCGCCGCCGTGCCCGCTCAGCGGCACTACCGCCTCTGGCCCACTCTCGCCAATCATCGCCAGCGTGGGACGCCGCACAATCCCGCCAGCCGCCATTGCTGGGACACGCCGAACAGCCGTCCCGCCAGTGGGCGTGGCGTTGTCCGTGGGCACCACTGAGACAGCCGGGGCATTGACAGTCGGCAGATTCGCGCCCGCCGCTTGCGCCACCGCGCTCTGAGCAATCGGATCGATGGCAGTTCCCGCAGCAATCAGCGAGTTAATCAACTGATCCAGCTTTAGGATCACGCGGTCAAAGCCCGCCGTCATCGTTTCCGAGAACACCACGCCGGCCGCGGTCAGGTCCGTGATCTTGTTGCCCGCGCCATCAACCAGTAACCCTTGGTCCGCAAACGACTTGAGGATCGGCGCCATCGCCGCCGGCACTTCAGCCCCTACAGCCAGAGCTGACTGAAGGTACTGATTCATCGCCCCGGCCATGTGGTCGTTGACGACCGACATGCTGATCCCGGAGGCCACGAGGACGCGCCAGTCCTCCACCAGTTCCTTCGCCTGGTTGTTCAGATCCTTCTGCTGGAACTGCTTGCCGAGCTCTGAGAACTCAAAGCCGTATGCCTTGATCGCGTTCGTCAGCCGTTCGGCGTCTGCGGCCTGCTCGTCAAACGCCGCGGCGAGCACTGCCGCAGCAGACTGCACGGCCTCCGCTGAGACGTGCGTGGCGTCATTGAACCGCGCCAAGTCCCGCATGGCGTCCTGTTCGGACTTACCGATCGCCAGATACGCATCCCGAACTGAGATATTGACCGCGCGCCACCGCTCGCCGCCAGCCTCAGCGAGCGATGACGCCGTGGCCGTCGCCTGGAACTTCGCAAGCAGTTCGTCTTGGAACGCGAGCGCTTCCTTGCGCGCGTCCTTCTCGTCCTTGCTCACGATGCGCGACTTCACAAACCCGACAAGCGCACCCACGCCAGCGCCCACCGCGGCCCCATACGGCCCGAACGCCATCCCCGCCTGAGCTCCAGCCGCAGCACCCTTGAGGGCATTCGTGCCGGCACTGCCGCCGGCTGTCGTGTTCGCCCAGATGGCCCCGGCCGCTTGCGTGAGCGCCGTGGCCTTTTGCATGAGCCCTTGCGGCCCGCCGGTCTGCTGGAACTGCCCGAACGCCTGCACGATCCCGCCGATGCTGCCGATGACGCCGCCAGAGATCCCGCCGAGTGTCTGCCCGAAGTTGACGAAGGCCGATCCCAGCGCCTCGATGTCGCGCGCCTGTTTCAGCGCCTCTTCGTGGACAGCCTGCCCAAGTTTGTGGATCCCGTCCGCGAACTCCGCGTCGCTCGCGATGACTTCCTCAATGTTCTGCATCGAGGACATATCCAGCGACTCGCCGAGGAACGGCTCTGTGACGGCCTTCATCGCATCGGTCAGGCCACTGCCAGCCAGCGAGGCGATGTTCTTCATCTCGTCGCCGACGTTGGCGAGCATGTCGATGTTGGGGCGGGTGGCGGCTTCTAAGTCCTGCATGGCCTTCGGCGCTTTGTCGCCGTAGGCCCGAATGCCCTCATCGAGAATGTCGTGCTCGTGTTTGAGTTGCTCGGCCGTCTTTTTCGAGAGGTCGATCCCTTTCAGCGCCGCCACTTCTTCAAGGGCCGCGCTCCGCGCCTTCGCGCCAGACAGGTCGTCGTGACGATCGGCGATCCGCTTCAATCGCGCTTCGGCCTCTTGCTGCTTTGCGGACGACACGACAGGTGGCTGGGCGATGGCATTCGCCGTGGCGTGTGCTAAAAACTCGGCCGGCAGCGCTGGCCCCATCGCGCCAGAGGCAGGCGCTTGACCACCCGCACGCGCCGCAGCGAACTGCGCCTCGGTCAGTCGCTCAAACGTCTGGCCTTGACCGATGCTGCTCACCGAGCGCACCATCGCCGCCGGAAACGATGCCGATGTCGTCGCCCAATGCTGGAACGAACTTGAGTCGGCAATCATCTTGACGCCGGCCCACGCAGCGAGAAACGCACCCAGCGGGCCAAGCACGCCAATCACCGATCCGCCGAGCGCCGTGATCGCCGTCCCTGCCACCGTAGACACGCCAGGAATCAGCCTCAGCACAGACGCCACGCCGCTCCCGGCTGACATCATCGCGCCCCATGCGTAGGTCACAGGGCCAGCCGCCGCGGCCACCGCCAGCAAGCCGATCGCAACAGTCTGAATCGGCCCCGGCAGGCCAGCGAAAAACCTCATGAACGCGCCGAACAGATCAAACAGCGGCCCAGCCGCGATCAGCACTTTCGAGAAGGCCGGGGCGAGCTGTGTCCCGAGCGAGATCGCCGCAACCTGCACCTGCGCCTTGAACTCGGCCCACGTCGCCGCGGTCGTCTTACGCCAGATGTCGAAGCGGTCGTTGAGCGTGCCGGTCGAGTGCTGAATCTGGTCGAGGACCTGTCGATAAGTGTTCGCCTGAGTGCCAGCCGTGCCCATGACGCCAGCCAACGCGCGCACGTTGCCGAACAACGCGCCCACCGCATCGCCGTTGCCCTTCACCTTACCGAGCAATCCGATGAGGGCCTCCCCGAGTCCCTTTTCTTTAATGGATGCCCTGAGTCCGTCCGCAGACATCCCAATGTCAGCCAGCGCGTTGCGCGCCTCGCGGCTCGGGTTCAGGATCATGTTCAGCACGCCTGAGAGACCAGTGGTGGCCTCGGCGGCTCCCAATCCCAACTTGGTGTAGGTGGCGATAAACGCGCCCACCTGATCGAAGCTGACGCCCAGCTGCGCCGCCACGCCAACCACGCGCCCGAGCTCACCTGCGAGTTGATCCGCCTCAGCGCCGCCAGCGTCTACGGTGGCGGTGAGCATGTCGGCCGCTTGGGCTGCGGTGATGTTGGCTGCACCGTAGGCGTTGATCGTGGCCGTGATGGCCCGTGCGACGTCTTTCGCATCGCCCATGCCAATCGCCGACGCCTCGGCGGACATGCGGAGGATGTCCATCGCCTTCCCGCTGCGAAAGCCCGTGGATTCAATGACGAGCAGCGCCTCGGCAAGCTGCGTCGGCCCTATGCCTACCGCCGGAGCGAGATCGAGCACCTGCTGTCTGAGTTGTTTGATGTTGGCCTCAGACTCCGATGCGAGGGTGCGCACCTTCGTCATCGCCGAGTCGAAGTCCATTGCCACTTTGGTAGTAGCGAGGGCGATCCCGGCCATCGGGAGGGTGATGGCCTTCGTCAGCGAGGCGCCAACAGACTGAAGCTGCGCGCCCGTGCGCTTCCACGACTTTTCGAGAGAGGCGATGCCCTTCTCGAAATCGGTCGAGTTCGCGGAAATCTTGACGACTAAATTGGCTACAGTGCCCATTACTCTTCGTCAGGCTCCCCGCTCGGCTTCCGCCGCTTCCGCTTAAAGGCACTGCCGAGCAGCGTATCGGCGGTCACCTTCGACCCGTTGGACTGCGCGATCCATGCGGCGATCTGCGCGGCCCGCTCCCACTCACTCGCGATGCGCTGCTGTAACCCTGCCGCGGCGGCGTAAATATCGCGCGGCTCCAGATCCCAGAACCGCAACCCGCACTCCGCGCCGATTTCCCACGCGAGGATCTCAGAGCGCTCGAAATAGTCCGCTAGACGCTGGAGGGCTCGCTCTCGGCCTCGCCAGCCAGGGGAGGGCGCTCCCCGTCAACTTCTTCCTCCTCAGTGGGGGTGATCTCGATGTGCAGATACAAGGACAGCGCCTTACTGACGGCTTCGCTCAATCCAGCCATGCCGCCGTTCTGTTCGCTGTAGCTGTCGATCAGGGCGCTGCACTGATTGATGGTGATCGTCGGCTCCTGCTTCCGCAGCATGCCCCGCAGCAGATAGCGGTAGCCGTTGAACGGATCCGAGATCAGCTCGCTGAAGGACTTGCCCGAATCCGCGAGCGCCTCCGACATATGCTGATGTGTGGGCTGGAGTTTGCGCGGCTTGCGCGCGAATGCCCCTGTGGTCTCAGCGAAATCAACCCGGACGACTTTTGCGCCTTCGACTGCCATGTTTGCCTCAGCTCCCGTCTGTGAAGTAGGGCGGGCTTTCCCATGCCCGCCCCGTCGATGTGTTACGCCAACACTTGCTGTGTGTTCACGATCTTGATCGTGAAGGCCCCAGCTACGCTCGTGGCGTAGCCCAGCGCCGTCACCTTGTCTGCCGATCCGATGTCGCCGATCGGACAGATGCCGCCCGCGGCGTTGCTCACGTAGTACAGAACGCCCACCGCCGTGGTGGCGCCAACCAGTGACACCGTTGCGCCGTCGCCAGCCACCACAATGGGCTGACCCGTGCCGCCACCGTTCAACGCGATCCCGGTGGCCGCGGCCTCTGCCAACGTGCCATCCGTCTGCGCCAACTTCACGGTGTTCGTGGCCGACGTATACACCGCCGCGCCGGCCGTGATGGCCTCGCCAGCCGAGGCCTGAAACGTCGGACCCGAGACGAGGACCACGCTGGCTGCTGTAATGGAGAGATCAGACATGTGCTACATCCCCCCTTAGTAGGTCGTGCGGGTCAGTCCGCCGGTCACCTTGACATCCGCCGACCACATCACCGGCGAATCGATGTCCGATGACACCTGGTAGTTCTTGAGAATCACTTCGCCGAGGATCTTGCGGTCGCTCGCCGTCGTGCCTTCCGGGGCATACTCGAGCGAGACACTCGCCAGCGTCCCAGCCTCAAACGCCGCCATGATCGGGGCAAAGAACGCATCGGATGCGCGCGTCCACGGTCCCGAGATTTTGCCGTCGCTGTCCGTGTAGCCAGCGAGCCACTGCCGCGAGCTCGACCCGAACACGGTCACTTCCTTGAGGTCCAACTCCTGCGGCAGTTCCACTTTGTTGCAATACGTGCTGATGTCCGTCAGCACACCGCCAGAGGTGTCGAGCTTGACTACGGTTTCTTTACTGTGGATCGCCATCGGCCACTCACTCCGTGTTGCACGCCTCCCTGCGTGCGGTTCCCGATGGCTGGTTACATTCGGCGGGCGTGTACGCTCGGGAGTGCGTACCGGGAGCTACCCGTGCCCGCCGAACCTCAGGCGATTACTCGCGCGCCGCGGCGATCACCCCTGCACGCACCGCGTGCGAAGCCTTCAACCGCCGCAATTCCTCTGACCCGTCGCGATCCGATGACCGCACCGTCTGCTCGAGCAGCGCGAGCGCCGCGGCCATGTCCTCGTGAATGAACACCAGAAACTCCAGCGCCGGCCCGTCGAGGGATTGCAGCGCTGCCGTGGTGTCTGAGTTGAACGTCGCCATGTCGTCTCCCGTCACGAAACCGGCACCGATTCGCGGCACCCTTTGCACTGCGCCGTGGCGCTCCCAAACGATCGGATGACACCTTCCGCGCTCGCTAGCCCGCAGCGTTCTTCGCTGTAGCCACGGCACCGCTCCGGCCGCGGATCCTCGAGCATCGCTGCCGGCGCCTCGTGCGCGTGCAACGTCTTCAGGTGCTCACGCATGGTGTCGATCGCCAAGAGCGCCGACCGCAACTGAGCCTCCAAGATGTCGAGGTGGCTCATGGTGAGATCCCTCACTGGCCGCGCGCCCCTGCGATCAGTCGTTCGTTGTGGCGCATGGTCAGCTTCTCAACCTCGATAAAGGACCGACGCAGCGAGGGCCACAGCGCAACAGCAAGAAAGAACAACCACTGCGGCACCTCACGCTTGCGAATCCAGTAGCGATGCGCCTTGGCCTCGTCACCGTGCGCGCTCTGCATCCACGTCAGTTCGGTCACGGCTGCACCGTGATGCAGAACTCCCCGATGGCGTCCCGCGTTTCAATCTTGTCGAGGTCAAAGCGCAACGTCTTCATGTCCTCAAACTCGACCATCACCGAACTGAACCCGCTTACCGCCAGCGGCGATTCCGCAATCAGCACCCGGATGCGTTCCATCATGCGGAGGCACTCGCGCTTGCCCTGATACCGACTCCGCGCGTGGATGCGAATCCGATCCTCGTACCCAAGTCCCACCGTGAGCCCGCCGAACACGTTGAACCGGCGTTCGTCCGTATTGCCAAAGAGCACATGCGGAAAGCTCGCTCCATCCGGCACGTCGTCATACACACCCACCGTCGTGTATGTGCCCGTCGTCGCGTCGATGGTCAGCGACAACCCCGCTAACGTGCTGTCGGCACTCAGGACGCTGTAGATCGCCTCCTGAATGACCCGCGTGGCGCTCACAGCAGCCCGCCGCCACCACTCAGATCCCGCTCCACCTGCCCGATCGCCGACTTCATCCGCTTGAGGAAGTTGCCCTCCTCCTCGCGTGCGGCTGGCTTCATAAACGGCTGCTTGTTGGGCATGTATTCGTTAAACAGCGCCACTTCCGCAATCGTCGCCGTGTTCCCTGGTCCCGCCGGCTGCGTGGCGTCGATGTACCCAACCTGCGCAGTCAGTCCGCGCCGCTTCTGCGTCACGTAATCCCGAATGTGCGGCGCGTCAGGCCCAACCGGCGCCTTCGTCCGCATCCGCTGCCCCACCGCGAACGCCGTCTTGTCCAGCGCGTCATAGAGGCACTGGCGCATCACCTTCGGCGCCTCCCGCAGAAACTTGGCGAAGCTGCCGTTGACGTCTACGAGCTCAATCTCTGTGCGGCTCGCCATTACTGCGTATTCACCGCGTCCGCACAGTGGGCAATCAAGGTGCGATTCACCAGTAACGGGTTCTCAATCTGAAACACCTTCAACGTGAGCCCGTTCGTCACAATGCGAATCCCCACCCCGTCCTTGAACCTATCCACCAAGTCCTGCCGGTACTGCCCCTCGGCCTGGTAGAGAATCACCGCCTCGGTGTCACTCGCGATCACCGGCACCGTGGACACCTTCACTTGCCATGTCCCGAAATCCGTCCAGACCGGCTCTCCGCGGCCACCCATCGCATCTGCGGCGGGCGTGGCGTACTGCAGCGTGCATCTCGTTCGGCGCTCGCCCGCGCTCGGCCACGCGCCCGTGCTCCGCGGCTGCGGCATTTACGCGCACACCGGAGGCGCCCAATACACCTGATCGCCCCAGAAGGCCGAAACCGTCAGCGGCAACTCCACCGCACCGATCCCAACCCCGACCTGCACCACTGAGCGGTTTTCGTAGAGGTGATCCACCATCAGTAGCGTGCCCACCTTGAACGCGCTCGGAATCGCCGCCACTGATGTCTGCCCAACGACGTAGATAATCTCGACTCGCCAGCTACGCCGATCCGCTTGCAGCGACGGCCATGTATAGCCAGGCGCCAAACATACCCGCCCCGGCGTGCTCACCGTGTCCACTGTGTAATTGCTCGAGGACAGCGTTTGTAACGCCCCGTCGCTGTCGTAGTACTTGACCGATGTCACGCTTTGCAGTGGCCCCGCCATCTGCAAAGGCATTTCGTCGGCGAACCCGCTCGCCGTGGCCTTCCACGTTTGCGTGTACCAACCGCGGCCCGTGCGCCCCTCACCGAGTTCTCGAGCCGCACGGATATACGTGTTGATGATTGAGTCCTCATCGTTCACGTCGATCAACGCCCGACAGTGCAACTTCGCGTCATTCACCGTGACCGGCTCTTGCACCGGATCAACGGTTCGCACGAAGTCCATGTTCGTCACGCTACGCGGTGCCTTCTGCCACGTTGAGGAACCGTTCCGACCCTGAGATCGCCGTGCCGGCAGCCGAAATATCGGCCGATCGCGAACCCTTGTTGTACGGAATCGCGTACACGGCGCCCACCGTGGCGTTCTGCGTCGCGCGAGTCACAATCAACTTCAAGTACCGCTTCTGAGGCCGGCGGAAGTCGATCACGAACGACGTGTTGTCCTTGTCGTCGGCCACCGTCTGGCTGGTGCCCACGATGTCGGAGAAGTCGTCCGGCGATCCGCCCGAGTCGTCCGACTGTTGCAGCTTGATCGTGGTGACCGCGTTGGTCACAATGGCCCCGAACGCCACCAGAAACAGGCACCCGTCGTAGTCGGCCATGTCCACGGCAGACGATGTGATGTCCGTCGCCGCCGCCGCGCCAGCCGTGGTCGTCACGATCTGGCACGGCTTCGAAAAATCAGTCAGAAAGCCCGGAAACGGCACTACGCAGTGCCCTCGGCAGGCGCGATGTGCGTCTCGCCAGTGGCGGTCTGCGTCACCGGCACCTTGCTGGCGTTATAGAGCTCAGCGATCACCCCACCGAAGGTGGAGTTCTGCGTGGCTCTCGAGATCACGACCTTGAGGTACTGCTTCTGTGGTCGATAGACGTCAATGTAGATGTGCGTATCGTCGGCGTCATCCGCAATCGTGACGCTCGATCCGACGACATCCGAATAGGCATCCGTCGCCGCGTCGTCGTCCGAGTACTGCACCTTGATTGACTGCACGCCGGCCGTGGTAATCGCGCCGATGAGCACCAGAAACCGCACGCCATCGAACCCAGTGGTGTTCACCGCCGAACTCGTGATCGTGGTCTGCCCAGCCGCGCCGGCAGTCGGCGTGACGCACAGTTGCGTCTTTACATCCTCAAAGAGACGTCCCATTCCCTGCTCCTTCTGCTGTCAAATGGACAGGCGGCGCACCCAAACGGATGCGCCGCCCACGTCTCTGTTACGAGCCCTGCGTCATGTAGTAGACGGGGTGCGTGCCGGCGTCGAGCAAGTCACCGTCCGACCGCATGAACGCGGTGAACCCAACCTGGTCGTAGTCGGCGTAGCGCTCGTCCATCCGCACGAGGCGCAGATCCTCGACGTCGCGAATGAGGTACTTAGAGAGGAGCCCGAAGATGAACGACTTGGTACCGGCGCCCGGTGTCACGACGTCCTGATTGATGACGTACTCGTAACCCAGGATGGTGTCCGAGACGCCCGCCGACAGCGAGGGTTGCCAGAGCGGCTGGCCGTTGACGTCGCCGCTGTAGTTCATGATCTTGAGCTTGCGCACGATCTTGAGTGCGCCGTCGTGGAACATGAACTTCGACTGCGGACGGTAGGCCGGATCAACCTTGTGGACCAGATCCACGAGGTTGTCGTAGGTCACCGTGGCCGCGGCTGCGGTGGTGATGGACGCCGAGGTCGCCGCCGTCACGATACCGTTCGGCTTGGACGACGCGTCGCCCGTGGTGAAGTGCGTGTTCTGGATGCGGCCGATGCGCTCGCCGAGCATCGATCCGAGCATCTCGGGTATATTGACCGCCGAATCGTTCAGCAGTTCACGCGCAACCAGCACCAGCTTCGACGAGTACTTGAAGCTGTTGAGCACGAGCTGGCCGAACGTCGCATCCACCTCGGCGACCTGCGTGTTCTCCGCGAGCAGCGCCCCGGCATTGCCGGTATCGTTGGTCGTCGGGAACGGCATATCCGTGCCCGAGGCCGTGCGGAACACCTTAGCAACCTGGCGCATCCCACCAAATGCGAGAAGGGCACGCTCAAGCGCGCCCATCGGCGAATCCGGCGAGCTGTAGAGACCAATCGCGCCAGAGCCCACGCCCATTGCCGCGCGCTTCTCCCATGCTTCGATGTCGTGCGCATGCAGTGAACGCAGCGGCGGCGGCAGCTTCAGTTCGATTGCGCCTTCGCCGATGTCGATCGCGCACTTCTGTGCGGCGGCGCGGTGCGCCTCGGTGGCTCCGTTCTTCTTGCCGTTGCCGAGCAGCCAGCCACGGAGGGCCATGTCAGCATCCTGCTGCGTGGCCTTGCCGTAGTGCTGCGCTTCGCGCGACTGCTGCGCGGGCGCATCGCTACGGCGCCCCACAGAGGCGTCAGCGCCAGCCAGCAGCTTCTCGGCCGAGTCCATGCGCGCCATGCGCTCGACTTCGGCCTGATACTTATCGGACTGCTTCATGAGGCCTTCCCACTTGGCCTCCTCGTCGCCGCGCCACTCGCCGTTCTGCTCGTTCTGCACGCGGGCGTGGATGGCCCGCGCTTCGTCGAGGACTTCCTTTTTCTTTGCCAGGAGCTCGGTCTGATCCATTACTGTTCCCCTTCCGCCTGGGGGACAGCCGGTGCCTGTTGCCTAAACGACAAAGGGCGCAGCCCACAGGCGAAGACCAAAAGTTGTTTTGGTGTCCGCCATGTGAACCGCGCCCCAACGCCGCAGGACTCGGCCACTGATGTCGTCGCAACCAGCGCGTGGATCTCCGTCCGCGCGGTGGTAGGACTCGTGTCGATGCTATTACTGTCTAGTGTGGCACGCCTTTCGTGCTTTGAGATTTGTAGAGTACGGAAAAGACAGCCCGCCGCGCCCACTCGGCCGGAGTCACATCCGCCGCCGCGGCTCGCTGTATCAAATCGTCGTGGACGCGTTCGGGCACGCGCAGCGAGATAGACGACCGCAGCGCGTTAGCCTTTAGCGGCGCACCGCGCTTCTTCATCTCGCCATCCGCATGCGGTAATACTTCGCGTCGTGGCCTTTGGTTTTGAGGAACGCTTGCAGTGACCGCTTCGCCACGTCCACGCTGGTGGCCTCATAGGCCGGGAAGCTGACGATCGACACCTCGCGCAACTCCATGTCCAGCACTTCCCGCACGGGTTCGCCATCTTCGACATGCCAGTCGTCCTCGATCACGCGGAACCCGAACGACATGCCAGAAATATCCCCGCGGGCCACAGATTCGAGCACGTCCCGCGCGTAACTGGTGTTCGGTGGCTCAATCTCCACGCCCAGCCCCTTCGCCGTCTTACGCAGTTGCAGCGTGCCAGCCCGCGTGCGGCCCATGATCTTGGAACTGTCGTGATCCACCAGCGCGCGCACGTCGGAGTTCTCTTTGATGGCCCGATCCACGGCGGCTGGCTTGATAATCTCGGTGAACCCGCCCAGATTCACGGAGCGGCTGTTGAACACAATCGCCATCCCTCGGATCTTCCGGTCGTCGTTTGGATCGATCCGGCACTCGCCGATGTAACGGCGTTCGTACTCAGATGTTGCGGACATGGGACACGCCCTCCTGCATGAACTGATCGGCAACCGCTTCAGGCCGGTTCGCCTCCCACCGCTGTAGCAGCTTCTCAAAGCTGGCCGAGAAGTCCTCCACCGCTGCCACCATCCGCAACTGCTCCTGCGACGTCTCACAGTGCGCCGTGGCGATCGCCGTCGCCAGCGCCACCGGATCCGCGTCAGACTGCCGCCATGCGAGCTGTGCCGCAATCACCGGCCGGAGCACATCCGCGATCGTCTCAACGTGTTCCTGGTAGAACGTGCCCATCCACGCCCGCAGCTTTTGCGGCGTAGCCTGGTGGCGTCTCGCCCGGTCTGTTTCCTTCGCCAGCACGCGCCGCATGGCGTCAGCCATCAACGCCCGATGCGCGGTCGTGACCGCCGTCACCTTATCCGCGTAGGCCTGACGCATCTGCTCCAATGTGGCGCTGGATGCCGCCTGCGCGGCCTCTGCAATGCCCTTGTCGCGTTCGGCGAGCTCGGCTCGCTGTTCGGCCTGCGCCTGCGCCGATTGGGCCTGTAGTGCCCGCTCTTGCGCTTCCTTCGCGGCAATCACGGCATTCGCCCCGGCCTCGTTCGCCATGCCAGCCGTCTCGCCGTATTCGTCGCGCTCCGCGGTCAGTTTCGCCTTCTCGGTCGTCAGCGTGGCAATCACATCACTCTGCCCGAAGGCTTCGCGCTCGAGCGCTTCCACCTTGGCGGCTGATTCTGCCTGCTCGCGTGCCCGTTCGGCCTGTTCAGCAGCCAGCGCCGTCTGTGCGCCGTCCAGCAGTTCAGCTATATGCGCCAGCGCCGCCAGCGCCTCGTTACGCTCGGCCACCATCACGCGCTCGTGATCCTTGGCGCTGTCGTGGAGGATGCGGCACTGCTTGGCCTCAGCCACCGCAGCGGCAACCGTGCCGGCGATCTCGTCGCGCTCGGCAGATACCGCCGCGTTCTCGGCGTTGAGCACCTTGGCCGTATCGGCAGCAATCGCCAGCCGCTCCTCAACGTCCTTCAAAAGTGAGGCATTGACCGCCAGTTGTTCAGTCAATGCCTCGATGCGCTCTTCGACGGCGATGCGGAGTCCCTTCTCAGCAGCCACCTCCGCGCGCAATTCTGTCTGTCCCACCTTCGCCGCGGTCAGATCGTCAATCAGCCCTGACAGCGCCTTCGCCTGCGTCTCTGCCGCGACCGTGCGCTCTTCGTACGCCTCGGTCACATCACTGCGAAGGGCCGCAATCAGCGCCTCGTCCTCCGCGCTCCGAGTCGGCGGCGCCGTGGGCTTCGGCTTCAGACTTTCGATCTGTGCGTTGATCCACTCGTCCACGCGATCGAGCGGCATCATGTTCATCTGCACGAACGCCCGATCCCCGCCCTCCACAGGATTGCGGTTGGCGAGCGCCCGCGCATCGTTCGGCGTCAGCGCCCCGATGTTGAACTCGGTGGCCTCCAGCGCCGCGCGCCCCTGTGAATCCGCCCGCAGGAATCCGTCTAAGTTGTGCTCGATGAACTGCTGATTCCGCTCTAGCGGCGAGATCAGCTTCCGCATCAACTCCTGCTCCCACGCCTCCAGCCAGCGAAGCAGGGTCGTCTGGAGATAGTCTTGTGTCTGCTGCTCGATGTTGTTATTCGTCGAGCGGGACAGGTCGCCGATCTTGTGCGGCGGGACGTTGAACCACCGCGCCACTTCGGTAATCTGGAACATCCGCGACTCGAGGAACTGCGCCTCGTTCGGCGGGATGCCCATCTGGGCATACGTCATGCCCTCTTCCATTAACAGCAGACCGTGTGCCCGCGAGACGCCCTGCGATCGGCCCTTCAGCGCCTTCTCAAAGTTCTCACGCGCCTGCGGTGTGGCAAACTTCGTCGGGTGCGTGATGACGCCGCCGAACGTCGAGCCATTGCCGTAGAACGTGGCCCCGAACTTCTCTGCGGCCAACCCGAGAGCCACCGACTCGCGCGCCTTGGCGATGGGCGAATATCCCTGCACACCGTCCCATCCCAGTCCTGGGATATGCAGCATGTTGGCGGGATCGAAAGGGATGTCCTTCCCGTTCTGCTGGGTCACGCGATACGTCAGGCGTCCGTTCTCGTGCAGCGGCGTCACCCGCTCCGGCGTCAATGGCCACAGATGCTTGGGCCTGCCAACCGTGTCGCGCTCGATTTCCGCGTACCCGTTGCCCCAGGTCAGGACGTGTGCCTGAAGCACCTGCCGGAACGTCAGCGAGGACATCTCCGGGTTCGGTGAATCATGCAGCAGCCGATACAGCGGATGGGCGCTATAGCGCTCCTTGTTCTTGCCTTCGCGCTTATACAGTTCCAGCGGCAGGCTCGCGACGTCGCCAGCAATCAGGTTCACCGCAGACCAGACCGCTGAATAGTTAAGCGCCGTGTATTCGCTCACCTGTACGCCGGTCGCCGTGCCTTCCCCGCTGGAAAAGTACTTCCGCAGCGCGGGATCGTTCGAGGTCAGCGGCCCGAGGGTGTAGCTACGGAACCGATCCCACAACGAGGGCTTGGTGCGCGGCCGATCGATTTCGAGTCTAGACAACGGCGTCTCCTGAGAAGGCGCGGAACGTGCTTACTTTCTGGGCTTGCGCGGCGCCACGTCGCCATCGCGTATCTCGCGATTGGGCGGCACGGTTGGCAATTCAACCTTGACGCCGGAATCGACCCGCGTTTCGGTTACTGGCTCATACTTGACAGCCACCACGGGCTTCGGATCCAACGCCGCCACCGCCGCCTCGCACGCCTTCAAGCAGTTCCGCAGATGCTCGCGCACCTGATCCTCGTTGGCGCTAGATCCGCGCAGCGACCGCGCCAGCCGTGAGCCTTCGTCGTGAATCGTCGATGCGATCGGCCGCAGTGCGTCTAAGAGAGCTTCCGTCATACCGTCACCGTGCTCCATTCCTTCAGATTGGCGACCACCGTGGCCGCGCGCTCTGTCCATGAATCCTGCTGCACGTTCAGCCACGTGCGCTCTGCGCGTGCCGCGCGATCCAACACCAACTCCGGCCGCAGGAAGTGCAGCAACATCGCCCGATCCTCTGCCAGTAACTCCGCGCTCGTGTGGTCCTGATGGATGATGGGCACCGCATCGCCGAACTTCTCGGCCACTTCCTTGCGGTAATTGCTGATCTGAAACACGCCGCACGCCGCCAGCTCATACGACCGCGGGCTCAGTGACTCCGCGTGGATGTTCTGCGGTGGCGCGGGAGGCCACTTGCGGCCCTCCTTGGTCCGATACAGGTTGAGCCCAATCGTCGCCCGTCGATACAGCGCCACGGCTTTGGCGTTGTCAGTAATCCCGCCCTTGATGCAGCGCTGCCAGTGCGTGCTCACCCCAAGGCCATGCCAGATGCCGTACAGCCCCAGGTCAATGTCGGTCCAGTCCATCGCGTTAATCCACGCGATCCGCTCGCCAAACCCTGAGCCGACCAGCACCACGTCATGCGCGGGCACGTTCGGATCCGCTGTTACTAGCCCATGCCGTTCCGGGTGCCAGGCATGCGGCAGATAGCCAAAGCGCGGGTTGACCTTCTGGAATTCCGCCACGCTCACCCGCTCATGCGTCCAGCCGCCGTCAATCAGGCCAGCGCAGACCAACTCGCGGTCGATGTCGTAGGGCGTCTCGGTCATCAGGCCGGCCACGGGTGCCACCATCCGCAGTTCGGCAATCGTCTCCGGTGTCTGGAACATCGGATTCACGAGGATGAACCAGTCGGCCGCGGCGCGATCATCGGTGACCGTGTGGCCGTTCGCACGCAGGCCGTAGACAAGGCCATCGCGCACATCCGCAATCGACCACGAGACTTGCTCGTTGTGAATCACGCAGATGTTCATACGAACGCCTCATGCGCCCGCGGCGCTTCTAGTGCGGCGATCTGCTCGTTCGCTAAATGTAAGCGGCACATGGCTCTACAGTCGGCAAACGCTGTCCACTGCCCCGGATGCTGCGCCCACAGTTGCGCGAAGGACTGCGCGCGCAGATCCCCCACCATCGACCCAGCCACCCCGCGGCGCTGCGGACACACCCACACCCGCCCGTCTGGCGTCACGGTGGCGTGCAACTGAATGGCTTTGCACGTCTGGTAGTCCCGCCCATGCCAATCCCGATAGGCGAGGAACCGATCCACGTCGAGCTCCACGTCAGACTGCCGACTGAGGATCGCCAGCTTCAACCGCGCATCCGTAATCCACGCCCGATTCCCTCGCGGCTCGCTGGGATTCGCTGGCGAGGTGTCGATCACGGGCCGGAAGGTGGCATACGTGGCCCCGAGCGACCGCGCCAGTTCCAGCATGTCGGACGCCTTGCGCCAGTTCCCCGCATGCAGCAGAAACGAGGCCCCGATCGCGGCTTTCCCACCCGACAGCCACCGCAGGCCGTTGCAGGCATGCGCGAACCGCTCCGGCGGCACATGCTTTTCCAGCGAGTAACTCCCGGCATCCGCACAGTCCAGCGAGACGACCACCCACGTTGCCAGTTCTCGCAGTTCGGCCGCGTCCTTCTGGGTCAGCAACCCGCCGAGGGTATACATGCCCTGCTCGAGCCCCAGGCTGGCCGCGTAGCGCACGATCTCGAGCCACTGCGGATGTGTGGTCGGCTCGCCACCGCCGCTCCAGACAATCGCCTTGACGCCTGCGGCGTGCATCTCGCGCAGGCCGCGCTTGACCAGCACCGGATCCGCCAGATCCCCAACACCATCGAACGCCATCGGCAGGACGCGCTTGCCCGTCACCCACGGCCCGCGCGTGTGCGTGTGGGCGAAATGGCAGTCTTGACAGCCGAGTACGCAGCGGTTGGACAGATCCCATTCCACCGTCACCGGGGCAGGCTTCTGACCGCGCCGCCAGTCCACGAGGCGATCGACATGGGCGAGCGCTTTGGCAGGTTGAATGAACTTCACGCGGCCTCCGCTGCACCGCGACTCACAGCCCCCACCGCGAACAGCAGCGGCAGATACGCCGCCGAGTGTCCCGCCGCATGAATGGCCGCTGCGAAATCGAAGTCGCCTTCGTACCGCGCGCCGTAGTCCGTGACGTGCGCCTTCCAGACGTCGGCCCGCACAATCAAGCATCCCAAGTCGATGCGCCCCATCACTGGAGGCCACGCCTCACCAGACGGCCACTGCAACCCGCCCTTAATCACGTCCACGAGAATGACGGGCGGGTATTGGTAATCCTTGGCGTACCGCTCCACCTTCTCGATGACATCGATCTCGGCCAGTTCGTCGTCATCGCAGAGCAGATACACATACTGTCCGCGCACGGCGTCCCGATACGTTGGCAGCGAGGCATACATGCCCGCGATCCCCACGCCCGCGTAATCTGGCAGGACGAGGTGTTGCACGCGCCCCACGGCGGACTGCTCGGCCACGCTCGCCATGCACCGCGCCAGACCCTTGGGCCGGCGATAGGTGGGCGTCACAAAGGTGATGAACGACACCATTCAGAACCACACCTGCCGCTCGGTGGCATAGGCGGATTCGCCTTCGTAGGGCGTCAGCAGCATGACCTTGATCGAATCGATGCACGCCACGCCGCCATCAATCCGCTGCCGCTGGTTCAACTTCACCGGCCGGATCTCCAGCCATGAGTTCTCGTCCTTGCCCATGTTGCCAACACACATCTGCATCACAGGATTGCCGTCGTGCTTCAGGTTTCCGCTCACGATCAGCGCCTCAAACACCTTGCACGGCTCCGACAGATGACGATGGCCCTGCGGCACTTCCGTTACGAGCTCGTCGCCGAAGTGGCGCTGCAACCGAGAGAACACCGCCGTGGCTCCGGCCTGGTCGAATCCGATATGCCGAATCCGGTATTTCTTGGCGACGACTTCGATGATGAAGTCCACGATCGCGTCGTGGTCCACTAAGTCACCTGACGTCGCGAAGATGTGCCCCTGCTTCTCCCACTCAGGATAGGGCTGCTTGTCTTCCTGCGCCCGCCGTTGCAGGGTCTTCCTCGGCATCCAGAAATAGGGCAGCACGTCGATCGCGCGGTCCAGTGTCGGCATGCCATCCACGGCCATCTCGCGCTCAATCGGACGCGGGAAAATAAGCACCACTGACGACAGGTCGATCTTGTCGGACAAGTCGATGCCCACATAGCACTCTCGGCCAGCCAGTGACGCGCTCAAGATCGTCCCCTTGCAGCTCGCCCACCGCTCCACCGGGATCCAGACATCAGCCTGCTGCGTCCACTGGCAGAAGTTCAGCCGGCGCACCATGTTCCGCTGTGACGGGATATTGATGGCCTCGGCCACCTGCTCCCGCTGGTACTGCCACGGGATCGACACGCCAAGATTCGGCGCGGCTTTCAGCCAGTGCGGCCCTTCCGTCTTCCAGTCATCGCAATCCGGGCAGTCGTCCGATGGCTGATACTTGCCGGCTTCCTGACACTTCGGGCAAGCGTCCAGATGGCACACGAAGGCGAACCATGAATCATTCTCGACTTCGCCCATGAGCACCTGACGGGAGAAGTCGTGATGCCGCCAGCAGACCGACTCCTGGTCAAACCCGGAGTTCGTCGGGATGAAGATCAGCGCGTTCCGCCGCCCCTTAGTGCCAGCACGCATCTTCAAATACACGATGTCAGTCGGATGCTCGTGCTCCTCGTCGATGATGGCGCCCTGCACGCGCTTCCCGTCCAGCCCCCGCTTCTCTGCTGAAATCGGCCGGATGAACGATCCAGACTCGAGCAGCGCCAGGTTGTTGACTTTCTGGTCGATAATCGCCTTCAAGTGCGGCGACGACTGCACCATCCGCTCGCAGTCGGTATAGGCCAGCTTCGCCTGATCCTTCGTCACCGCCGAGCAGAACAACTGCGCGCCGCGCTCGCCCTCTGCCACCAGCATGTACAGTAAGCACCCGGCGAACATGGGCGTCTTGCCGGCGCCCTTCGACACCTCCACGTAGGCCACGCGGAACCGTCTAAACCCATTCGCGGTGTACCACCCGAACAGACTTCCCACGATGAACTGCTGCCACGGCGACAGCACGAACGGCGTTCCGCCCTCGGATGGCTCAGCGTCCTCGTCTACGGCCTCTTCTGATGGCGTTTCTTCCGGCAGGCACAGCACGGTGGCGAAGAAGTCGATCACGTCCTGTGCGGCCGATGGACGCCATTCCAGCCCCTTCGCCGCGGCCTGCTCGAGATCCCGCAGATGCCGCAAGCACGCGAGGCGGACGAGTTTCGCCGCCACAACTTTGCCGTTGCGGACATCCGTCGCGTACTGCGTCACGGGATCGAGTTTCTTAGCCACGGCCCTTCTTGATGAACCGATCCAGCGGATTCGCCGGCTTCTCTTCCAGCCCCGGCTTCTCCACTCGTGAGCGGTCAGCCGGCGACAACCCGAGAATCGCGATGTAGCCGCGCAACCCGGTCCAGAACTTGAGCTCCATCGAAAACAGCGGGTTATCCTTCGGCTCCGCGTTCAGGTTGCCATCACCGTCCGTCGTGTACTTGAACGCGATCGGGCTCCCGGCCGTGGGCGCCTCGGGATCCCGCTGCGCCTCCTGAATCTTCAGCAACCGATCCATCAGCGACACCACGCCATTCAGCGACACCCAATCCGAGGTCGTCACCCACGGCGAGCAGCTTTCCTTCAGCCCATCCCACAGCACGCGCTCCCGCTCGCTCAGATGCGCCGGAGGCTCCGGCCACTTCGCCGCAACCGCCACTTTGGTGCCGTGTCGGTCCTCTCTGAATGTGCCTTGTAACACCTTCATCTCATTAGGCTTACACTTGGCGCCTGCATGGTTCCTTCTGCCGCCCTTAGCCATGCCGCCTCCAGATCACTGAAACTGCCTGCATGCGTCCGAAGG
>Ga0210380_10000081_pt1 | contig 55861 bp, 76 predicted proteins | sample PLM4_5_coexredo_FD_155476 | JGI IMG/M metagenome (GOLD analysis project Ga0210380, IMG submission 155476) | Groundwater sediment microbial communities from an aquifer in East River, Colorado, USA - PLM4_5_coex redo | ecosystem: Environmental > Terrestrial > Soil > Riparian zone | place: USA...
ACAGCGACCGCGTCAGGTTCAGCATGAAGTCGCTGATCGATTGATACTTGTTCGGCTTGCGCAACAGCCGCGACAGCGCCGACGTGGTGACGCGCTCACGACCGCCTTTGCTGTTCAGCCGCCAGTGATCGCCCGGCAGCATCGCAACGGTCTGGCTGTAGGCCGACAGACAGGCTTCGACGATCGCCGAGCCGGCTGCCAGATTGACGGGATCATAACCAAGCTGCCACCAGTTCATGTACTGGCCGGCGTCGGCAGACAAATAGCCGCCGGTCACCGGCAAGTGATACGGGCCGGGTCGATAGTCGCCCTCGCCCTTCATGACGAAGGGCGAGAGCGCTTTGCTGATGAACGAACCGATGCCCATGTCGGCTGATTATTCTGCCGGCTTCGGTTGCTGCGCGCGGGTCTGGTATTGCCCGCCGCGTTGCCCCTCGACTTGCTTCTGCTTGCCCCGCTCGTGCGTCGCCTTGTCTTGCGGCGCAAACGGGTCTTGCACCGGGCTGCCGTCGGGCTCGTGTTCTGGGATATGGACTCCCATAGCCGCCATGTCGTTCTCTTCCTGCGTCGGCGTCGGCTTGCCTTCGTCTGGCTGGTCTGCCATCCGCTGCTCGCGAGCCTGCTTCTGCTCGGCGATCACTTTCTTGGCGTGTTCTTTCTGCTCTTCGGTCGCCTTGTTTCGTGCTTGTACTGCTTGTTCGCTTGTCTGTTCGGCCACGATGGACCTCCGTTGTTTACGAGATGAGCGTGCCGGGTGGCAGCGCCCTGCTTAGTGTGAAAGGCCCGCCATCACTGACGGGCCTTTCGAGGGGCCTACCAAGTGACGCCGGCCATCCACGCGACCACGCCAGTGCGCCGCAGTGTCCAGTTGAGCGGCATGATCAACCGCAACGCCATAGAGTCGGTCTGCCAGAGAGAACGCGTGGGCGCGGCGACGGTTGCCGGCGAGCCGGCGGTGCCGATCGCGAGCGGCGTCGTGTCCTCCATGTGCAGCGTCGCCTGATCGGAGATTTCGAACCGGGGAGCTTCGCCGCCCACCGAAACGAAATCAGCCGCATCGAGCGCAATGATGGTGCCGACGGGCACGGTGCCCGCCGCGATGATCGGATAGGTCAGCAACTGATTGCGGCCCACCTCTTCCTTGAACGGGAACGCGCCGGTGCCCGGTGCGCTGACCAGCGACAGCGACAGCTTCTGCGCCGGGTTGATCAGCCACACCATCTTGCGGACGTTGCCGTTGGTGCCAGTCATCAGTGCGCCGGCGAGCTTTTGCAGATCGCCCACCACCGCAGCGAAGCCGCCGCCAGCCGTTGGCGTCAAGCCAGCGACGCCGTTGAGCAGTCCAGCCGGACGCACTGTCGTGGCCGGGTTGGCATCGAGCAGCACGGAGTCGATCGACACCGCCGTGTCCTGCTTGATCGCATCACGCAGCAAGCCCTCGATCGCCGGCACGCTGTGTTCGTCGATCTCGCGGGTCCACGTCGTGATCACCGCCATTTTCTTCGGCGTGAGCGTCGCCGCCGTGAACGCACCCTGACGCACCGGGATCGGCGCGCCCTCACCGACGAACGATCCTGCAATCGTCGGAGTAAGCGAGCGCGTCGGCACCACGATCTTGCCGTTGCGACCGAACGACAGAGACAAGCCCTGCGCCGACAGCGACGGATAGACCACGTTCGGATAGAGCGGCTCAAGGAAGTCGGCGTTGACTTGCTGGATCAGTTCAGCGGCCCAGCCAACAACCGATGTCATTGCCGGCGCGGTGGCCGCCTTTGACGTGTAGTCGATGAACGCCTTGGTCGCTTCGTCATCACCGTAGATCGCCTTGCGCATGTCGTCGACGTTCCTGCGCTCGCGGTGTGCGAACAAACGCACCACGCCATCGCGCACGAGGTAGTCGATCGGATCGATCTGCTTCGGCTTGAAGCCGAACGGCCGAGCCGCAGCGCGCGCGGGAGCGAGCGTGAGGACGTTGCCGTTGTCGTTGTTGTCGCCGTTCGCCGAGAGCAACAGATTCTTCTCGGAGTCCTTGAGCGACGCTAAGCCCTTTTCTTCCTGCTTGATCCTCGCGTTCAGTTCGTTGGTGACCTCAAGTTCGGCATCGCTGACATCGCTGTCGTCGATGTTCTTGAGATGATCGGTTAGCTTGTCACGCAGAGCGACGATGCGCGCCTGCGAGTCCGTGATCCTTTGTGCAAAAGCAGACATGGATTTTCCCATTATGGGAGACGTTTCGGCGGGCTTGCCGGTGAGGCTCCGACGAAGATCGACCACGCCCCGGCTGCCGGGCTTGGCAAAGACGAGATCGACTGTGTCGTTGGAGATGTTGAGAGACTTGGCGACGGCGAGAGCGTTCGGATTCGCCGGCACGGTGACCAGCGAACACTCGACCAACTCCATCCGCTTGAAACGATTGCCAGCGAACGGATCGCCCTTGACCAGCGGTTCGGCTTCGAGCGCGTGAAAGCCGACGCTGACCGCCTTGATCACGTCATGATCGATCAGCGCGCGAATCTCATCGATGCGCTGCGACTTGCCTTCCGGCAAAAGATTGAGCTTGCCGCGAAGCTTGCCGTCCTTGATCTGGATGTCGGACCATGTGCCGATCGGCAGACCGCTGTTGTGATTGTATAACGCGATCGGATTTTTTTTGAAGTTGTCGAGTTGCCAGCCGGTCGACAGGATGATGTCGTTCATGCGATCCGGCGTCTCATCCGACATGATGAACTCGCGGTTCACCACCGGCTCGGCGTGCGTTTTGCGCACCAGCTTGCCGGCTCCGCTCTTGGTGGTCTGCTTGGCGCTGCGGTTCTCGGCCCAGATCACGCGGCACTCTTCCGCGTCTTCGCCGTCCTCTTCGCAGCGATCCATGAAGTCGGAAAATTCTTCGTCGTCGGCGGGCGTCAGCGCCTTGTCTTTTTCGCGAAACATGGTGAGGCAGGCAGCGACCGCCTGCTCGTTGTCGCGCTTGCCGTCGCCCATCATGTCGGGCACGCAGCGCTTCATGAAATCGGCTTGGCTCTCGTCCTTGTTCGGCTTCATCGGCATGGTCGTGCCCTCGCGTGCGCGCGCGTGAGCGCGCGGGTGTGCGCACGCGGGAGGGCCCGCGCGCGCGTGGAAGGTTCGGTTGTCTGGTGGTGCCGGCTATTTCGCCGGCGGTTTTTTCTTCGCCTTGGCGCGATGCTTGTCGCGGATTTCCTGCTTGCGCTTTTCGCTGAGATTGTCCGGCGCTTTGCCCTTGCCTTTGCCTTGTTGGCTGAGCCAGTGCGGCGCGCCGGTTTCCATCTCGTGCGCGAGAATGTCGATCTCGTGTTTCGCTGGCGGCTTGTCGTCGTCTTCCTTGTCGGGTTTCTTCGCGCGCGCAAGGCGTGCCAGTGTTTGCTCAGCTTCGGCGCGGACAACTTCGGCGCGCTGCTTCGGAGTCAGCCGCGCCAGTGCTTCGCGGCGCGCTTTGCCGGCGAAATAGTCGCTAATCATGTGTGCTTCTGCAGCGGCGTGCCGCCGAGCCCCGGTGCTTGTCCTTGCCACACATCCCAGCCCTTCCATGCGGTGCCGGCGATCACGACTTCCTGCTCGCTCTTGACGTTGATGCCATAGGCCGGGATCGACACCGCCGCCGTGCGCGGCACGACTGCGCGCAGCACGACCTTGCCGCCGCCGTGACCGCCCCAGCCGTTGGCGACGCTCAGCGCGGTCGTGGTCGACGCCGCGCCGTTGCGCTTCACGTCCATCGTCGGCAGATGCGTGAAGCTGCCGACTTTGCGGCCCGTCTCGACATGCTTGCCGAAAATCTTCTCGACCAGCGCCTTGTCGAGCGTCAGCCCGCGATAAAGCTGAAGCTCGTCTTCGCCGGCCTTGCTGAGCAGATGCTGCGTCACTTCCCACTTGGCGCGGATCAGCGCCTTGACGCCGGCATAGCCGCCGACGCTGTCGTAAATCTTGTCGGCGCGCGCGCGTTGCGCTTCGGGATCGATATCGGCGCGGGTCTTGGCATTGAGCCGCCCGCCCAGTTCTTCGGCGGTTGCAAGCTGAATCAGCTTGCCGTCGTCCGATGTCGAGCTTTCCTTCCAGCTTTTCCAGAGCGTGTTATCGATCCGGCGCAATTCCTGATCGGACGGCACGTCGAGTCCGCGCTCGCCTAGGATTTGCTCCGAGCGCTCGCGCGACAGATAGCGCGCCAGCGCCTGCGTGCGCTTGTAATCGTCGCCGCTGGTGTTGTTGAGTGGATCATATTTATCCGGCAATTTGTCGATCTTCATTTCGCTGATGCTGCCGCCATCGCTGTCTTGCTCATATTTTTCGAGGATGTTGGTGTTGCTCTGGACCCATTCGAACTTGTCGCTGTCCGGCATCATGCTCCAGCTTTCGGCAGCGAATTCCTTGGCGCTGTCGGCCAGATAATCCGGCGGGTCCATGTCGCCTGCGTCACTCTCAGCTTGCTTGTCGAACGCCTTCAGCAGCGCCTTCTCGATCTCTTCGCGGGATTTGTCGCTCAGCATCTCGTGCGGCTGCAGCGGCTCGACACCGGGCAACGTACCTTGTGCGGGATCGTAGCCTTGCGGGTCTTTCAGGTAGGCGTCGTCGAAAGTTATCTCGGGATCGTTGCGACCTTCGCCGTCGCTTTCGTATGCAACATTGATCGCGCTGAAGAGTTGATTGTTGGTATACGGGATCGGCGGCTCACCAGCTTCATCGCGCGCGTCGCGCACCGCGTCGATCGCATCGACCGCCCACTCGGGAGCGCTGACAAAATTATCAGCAAGATTGGTTTTCGCAGCGTCCAACGCCCCGCCGCTGTCGGCCCAGTTCTGCACTTCGTTGTCGTGATAGTCGGAAAAACTTTTATCAACGTATTCGTCTGCGGCTTCGGTTTGATCGTCGCTCGTCAGCGAGTCCCATTCTTCCGGCATATAGACGGTGTCTTCGTCTTCGTTGTCGTCATCAGCGCTTGGATCGCTGGTGTCCTCGACGTTGCCGATCGCCCTTTGCTCAAGCGCTTCGATCTTCGGGCGCGCGGCTTGAAATTCGCGTTCGAGCTTCACCGCTGTTTTCTGATTCCATTCGTCGCCGCCGACATCGGTCAGCTTCGGATCGAGCTTGGCGCTCTCGCTCGATGCCGCCGGCTTGTCGGATGATCCACCGCCGCCACCGCCGCCACCGCCGCCGGCGTCGGTCCATTTGCCGTCTTCGTCGCGCGGGTGCTGGCTCTCGTCATACTCGCGCCGCCGCAACAGCGGACTGTCCGCGAAAAGACGTGCCAACATTTGCGCAGCTTGTGGCGTCATCTCATCCGATCCAGAACACGATGCCGATGATCACCATCGCGATCAGGCAGAGCCACAGAATGCCGCGCACGTTGCTGCTCAGCGGCTTCATCGTTCGGGGACCATGATCGGCGGCGGGGCCGGCGGGTAGGGCGGCAGCGGCGCTATGCGAGACTCAGAGCGAAAGGGCTGCCACCTATGACGCGCAGGCTCGGCATGCCGAGCAACAGCGCAACCAGCATGTACAGCGCAATGAGCGCCACCACGAGCAGATAGAGCCGCTGCACGTTCCAGTCGATCGGCCACTGCATCCAATTCGCAAACATGACGATGACCGCGCCGACAAGCACCAACACCACGACCACGATCGCGATGTTGATGACGCCAAGCAAAATTCCAGCGAGGCTCATGGCAACTCCTATCTGCGCGCGGCACCTTCGGTAGCCGGCGCGGCTTCATCAACCTCGACCGCGATGGCAAACCGGCAGTCGACTGCCTGCTCGACCGGATGCTTGCCCGAGCCCGAGCGCAGCTTGATGAAATTGATCGACTTCGTCCAAGCCTCATGCACGACGATGCCGGTGTTCGGCTTGGCCGAGATCATCACCTCTTCGCCGTCTGAGTTGTACAGATCGTTATAAAAGTTGCCGTCGGACGACACCTGAAACGTCAGGTTCGCCGCCGTGTATTCCTGCGGCACGGTGATGCGCACGATGGTGCCCGATGAGCAATCCGCGCCATCGGAAAGCGATTCGCCTGCGGCGATGGTGGGGCCGTCTACGATCTGCAAAGGCATGTCGTTCTCCTGTTGAAGTTCGGTTCGAGCTTTTCCCATGTGGATTGTCGGACGTACATCATCGCCAAGCCCATGAGACATTCACCTTGCGGCAGCGAGGCCAGCACGTCTTTCGGAATGCGCTGGTTCGCGTCGGCGTCGTTGTCCGGCACAATCTCAATCCGGTATCCGCCGATCATGCTGCTTGCTTCTCTGACAACACCGCGAGCGATAGCCCAGCGGAGAGGATTGCGATCTTGAATCCGGGGAATTGCTGCTCGGCGGCTTGACGCAGCGCGGCGCATTGATCGACGCTCAGCATCAGATCGGTGCGCAGCACCAGCGTGTCGCCCGGCTTGAGTTCAAGCTTGGCGATCTCGAACTTGCTGACGCCGAGCTTGTTGCGCTTCACCTTGCGCCCGAACGTCTTGGTCTTGCGGACTTTGCGCATGCTTCACCCGATCAGCAGCTTTCGCATCTCGCGCGCTCGTTGCTTCATCTTCCGCCACGCCCGCCTGTCCATCGGTATGCGATCGTGACGAAGGCGGCTGTTCTTCCTTTGCTCGTCGCGCGTAGCCCATCGGCAATTGCCGGGCTCGTAGTCGCCGTAATTCTGGATGCGATCGAGCGTGTGCCCTTCGGGTGGCTCGCCCATGTCGGCGAGAAATGCTTCGAAGCTCTCGCGCCAGCGATCGCAAACTTGAATGCCGCGCCCGCCGTAATCCTTGAACTGGTGAAACTTCGGATTCGTACAGCGCTGAATCATCGCGTCCCAGCTATGATAGGCGTGGCTCTTTTTTCCGCGACCAGCGTGACCGTGATGCGTGTTGGCTGCTAAGCGCTTCGGCGCTAGTGCTGCCAACCTCTCTCGCTTTGCGCAGCCGCATGAACGTGTGCTTGATCGAAGATGACCAGCCGTAACCGTGACTCGATTTCCGCAATCGCAATCACATAACCATTCACCACTACTGCGCGCCACGATACTGCGCGCCACGAGACGGCCAAACCTTTGACCCGTCAAATCGAGCCTTGCTGGCATTTGTCGCTCCACCGATCTATTATCCGATCAGTGTTGCTAACCAATAAGGGCCTCGATGTCCACGGGCTTCACGTTCTTGATGATCGCCAGCGAGAACGCCATCGCCAGCGCCTGCGCGCCGTCGATGCGGCCTGACGACTTCACCTTGTCGAGCTTGCGGAAGCCGTCGGCGTTTCTGGTCGCCACCGCGTTCGCCACGTTCCACGTCAGGATCGGATGGCCGCCGTGCCTAATGCGTTGCTGGAAGATCAGCCGTTCCAGCACGTCGATCGCGCCGTTCATATCCTTGAAGCTCTGACCGTGCGGCGTCAGCAACACCCGGCAGCCGATCTCGTCGAGCGCGCGCTGTAGCTCGGTGATGCGCCACGCGTCGAAGGCGATCGAGGTGATGCGATAGCGCCCGTTTAGTTCGGCGATCTTCTTCGCCACCAACTTCGGATCGGTGCCCTCGCCGGCGGGATTGAGCAGACCCTGCCGCACCCACACGTCATAGGGGGCCATGTCCTCGTCGGTGCGTTCCAGAATGTTGCCCGGCAGCCAGAAATGCGGCTGAACATGAAACACGTCGTCGGCGTCGGCCCACACCAGCACCAGCGCCGTCATGTCCCGGGTGGCCCCGAGATCGACCGCGCCGAACACCTTCGCACCGTCGGGAATGTGCGGCTCGCCGTCGCACGACTTCCAGCGCTCGCGCTCGAACAGCTTGGCTTCCGCCGCAACCCGCTGGTTGAGAATGAGATTGCGGAAACGGTTTTCTTGGCTCGGCATCGAGCGCGCCTGATCGGCTTGCCGCTTCAGGTCGCTGTAGCTGCGGAAATCACCGAGCGCCGGGTTCGCCAGCCGCCACGTTTCCTCGCTCCACAAGTCCGCATCGACCGGCGCTTGGTACAGCGTCAGATGAAACGCCGGATCGTCGACCTCGCCGTGCTGCACGCGCAGCCCGTAGTCGACCAAGACCGACAGCGGCGCGTGATCGTCGGCGGCTTGCGTGCTGATCACCAGCATCAACGGGTTCGCGCGCGCGCCTTGCGCGGAGTCCATCGCGTCGTAGAGCTTGCGATCGCGAGCGCTGCCTAGCTCGTCGTAGACGACGAAGCTCGGGCTCAACCCCATCTTGGTGCGGGCCTCTGCGCTCAACGCCTGAAACGTCGACCCGGTGTCGAGATCGCGCATCAGTTTCTGGTGGCTGATGATGTTGACGCGATCCTTGAGCAGCGGATGCTTCAAGATCGAGGCTTCGGCTTCAGCAAATATCTTGGTCGCCTGCGCGCGATCGTTGGCGCAGCTATACGCCTCGCCCCGGTCTTCCGCTTCCGGCCCGAACGTGTGGCAGAGCGCGAGCAACGCCGCGAGCGCGGTCTTGCCGTTCTTCCTCCCCATCGACAGGATCGCGGTGCGCACCGGACGCCGGCCATTGTCGTCACGGTAAACCGCCTCGACAAAGTCGCGCTGCCAGTCGCGCAGCTTGAACAGCTTGCCGTTGTCGGGGCCGCTCGTGATCTCGAACGATTCGATGAACGCGATGACCCGCTGCGACCGCGTCATGTCCGGCGCTGTCCACGGCACAACCGGCGGCAACTTGCCGGCCTTCGCGTCTAACCGGCGCAAGACCTTCTCGGCCTTTTTGCGCTTCACATAGTCCGGCTTCAGCTTGAGAATTGGCCGGGCTCCTAGGCCACGCAACCCCATTACAACCTCTAGGTTGTGCTAACTAAGGCAGAGTTCCAGACCCTCTGCCGACAGTAGCTTTATTCTACGCTAACCCATTGATAACAGGGGCTTTTTACCCCCTCATTGAAATCATTGGGTTTTTCGCGTTTGCCCCAAATGTAGGACTAAATGTGCCCTCGTAAGTGCTTGATATTGCTTATGTATTAGCGATGTGTTGCTTAATTACAACAGGTTCGAGCGCCGCCGCGCCGGGCCCTAGGTTCCATTTCAAAAATTCCGCACCGCCCCCCCGGCCCTTCGATATGGATGGGCCGTGGCTGCCCGCCCCATCCCCGCCCATGCGTTCGCTGATCCATTTGGCCTTCGTCGTCGCTCAACCTCGCAAAACGCACCAGTGAGCATCCTAGGGGCTCGATCTCGGGCAACTCGTAACCAATTGATATTGTTATACTATTGTTTTGAGCCTGCCACAACCTATTGATCTAATTGATCTTTTAGACTTGGCTCCAATCAGAGAGAATATCCTTCCTGACCTACCCAAACCCACATAACCCTAGGTTGCATAACTGTGTCGCTGGACTACTCTGGCCTTGCCACAACCTAGCAGTGCATCGCATCGTTAGAGCTTTTCACTCTCTCTAGTTGCACGAGGCGAGCAGGCAGGCTGTGCAGATGGTGCCAGCGCTTCACTCCGTTGGTCAGGTCAGCGACAGCATGGGCTCGTGCAGGGTCCGCGTGCAGGCGTGCGATGCAGACATCAGCCGCAGTGTCGAGCAGCACCACAGTCGGAGAGCCGAGCGCTCGGCACCATGCGTCACGCTCGTCTTGAGTGGGCCCACCGATCACCACGAAAGCTCGGCCTTTTGTTTTCAGCACCAAGCCTCGCAGCATGGAATCCCTATAGGCCATTGCGCGTCGGAGAATCCTTCGATCGGTGTCCCATAGTCGCCCACCGACAGCGAGCTTGCAGTCATCGAGACTGATCACTGTGTCGCCTGAGCGCTTGTGTGCGTTGACCCATGTGGTCTTGCCCGAAGCGGGAGGACCGCACACCAGAAAAACTGGAATTGTTGGGGCTCGCAGATGATGCGGGACAGAAAAACCGAAACGCTGAAAAGCTCCGCGCGGCAAGTTCGCTGGATGGTTTGGATCGACCGGCCATCCGTCGGTGCCGATGGCGCGATCGTAGCCGCGACTCTCAGAAAACTTTTTCCGAACCTCGTGGCAATTCCTGCAGACGCTTTGCAGTTCACCGCACCAAAATTTTTCCGGATCGCCGAAATGTTTTTCGATGTGGTCGACGACGTTTGCCGGCGTGACCTTGCCTTGGCGCTTGCACAGCCGGCACAGCGGCTCGATCGCCAGTTGCTGCAGCCGCATATTTTTCCAGCGACGCCAGCGATACCATTTTGTCCAAGGCGCTGTTGTCTCGATCGGCTTCATGCGAGCGGACGCGCGGCGATGACGACAAGGACGCCGGTGAGCAGGACGATCGCGAGCCACGGGACGAGATCGGCGATCATGTGAGCTACCAGCGCTTGAGCGCATCCATGAACGTCATATCGGGCACGTTGCCTTCGTAGCGTTTTTCATCGTTGCGCACGGTGGCTTCGGACCCGAGCCGGATGGCGCACCAGTAGACAAGGCGGCGCGGGAGCAGCCACGCGATGATGATGGTGAGGCGCTCGATCATGGCGCACCTGAAAATGTTGGCGTGCCCAACGAACCACAAGACCGGGGATGGGTTGAGGTTGCCGGGCACGCCTGATCCTGCCGGACGAAGACGCGAAACAGTTTCCCAACACGAGACGCGGGATCAACCGGCAGAAACGCGCTGCGCGTTCGAGATTCGCCATTCCGGCGAAAATCGCGCGACGGAATTGTTCAGCGTCTTGTGTTGGGATGTCCGAGCCTTACGCCCGAATCGAAAGCTGTGCAAGGCTTTGTGCGTCTTCTCAAATCCAAGTCTCGACGATCTCGGGCGCATCGTCGGGGCTCCGCGTCATCCGCACCAGCCCTTTCGGCAACAGCGCGCGGATTTCCGGCAGCGACCGGGCGGTGAAGCCATCATGAGTGGCGACGGCTCCCTGCTTGGTGATCTCGAAGCGCCGCGCGGCGTAGCCGTAGGGCTCGCTTGGTGGCCGGCGGTAGATCGTCCAAGTGTTCATCGCTTCACCGCGATCGGCTCGACCTGACCGACGGGCATGGTGACGGTCACGCTCTGGCCGAGCAGATCGAGCAGCACGCGCTCGCGTTGGGCTCCGTTCATGCCGGCATAGATCGCGGTATGCCCGGCGAATGTCCCGGTGAGGACGCGCACGGGCTGGCCCTCCTGCAACGCCGGCGGCTTCGGCAGTTTCACCAAGCCGCGCACTTCTCGCCCTTTGATCTCATCCACGACAGCATCCGCTAATTTTGCCGGCCTATCGCCGTGCATCAACAGTTTCAAAACACCCGGGCACCATCGTATCGGATACCAGCGCACCACGACACGAACCATCAGGTAGCCCGGGAACAGCGGGGCGACGCGCTTGGCCGCTCTGATCTTCGGCACGTAGACTTCGAACTGATCGCGTTCGAGATGCCGGCGCACGAGGTCTTCGCGCTGCGACATCGCCACCGCGACGGTCCAATAGGGTTCGGTCATCCGTTCCAAATCCCTCTCACACTCTCCCTATAGGGTAGAAGACGGAACGGAACGGCCCGCAGTGACTCGCAATCGTGGATGCGGTCCTGCGGCTCCCGTCCCATGTTTTTTTGCGAAATTGGTTTTTGTTTTCCGTTGGTTGGTTGAAAATCGTATCGCGCGTTCCGCGACCGTTCCAACGCGCAGATATTCGGCGCTCTTAAAGTGGTTTGGTAAGAGTTGCCGTTCCAACTTTTCTGGAACGAAAGTTCCGTCATATCAGGTCGTCCTGCGCGTCATCGTAGGCGGGCTCGGGCGTCGAGCGCGGATGCAGTGCATAGTCGCGGGCGAGAGCCTTACCCGCTTCTGTTAATTGATATTTTTCGTTGCGGGTCTGGCTCATCAGCGGCGGCTTGCGGCCCTTGATCAACCGCTCGACCACGCGATGAACCTTGCTTTTGTGCGGCTCGCCATTGCCGGCCAGCCATTTCAGATGCCGGGCAACGTCGGCGATCGATGGCCGCTGCGATCCGATCTGCAGATAGGCGGCAAGCACCGCGCGCTCTTCGTCCTCCGCTTTGTCCTGTTGCTGCTCTTCAGCATGCATGGTGATCGGCACCGCGCGCACCGTGGGAATGAGCCGGTTCTTGGTGTCGACCAGCTTCGGCGTGGTGATCGGCTCAAGCTGAAACGTCATCGGCTCGAAGCCCGGCCCGCGCATCTTGTTGTGATGCAGCCGGATCAGGTTGTCGTCGTGCTTCCAGACCGTCAGGTTGCCGTCGACTTCGGCGAGGAAGGCACCACCGCCACGCGGCAGCAACTGATCGGGCTCCTGCACCGACTTGGCTGGATGACACAGCACCAGCACGCACGGCCCGCCGGGAAGCTCGGTGAGCCGGCGCAGCTTGCGGGCATGCGCGCCCATCTGCGCGTTGCTGTTCTCTTCATCGCCGAGAAAGTAAGCCGCGCTGGTGTCGACGATGACGAGATCGACACCGCCGATCTGCTCGACGTGCGCGGCCAGCGAGGCGTACATCTGATTGATGTCGAACACGCCCGGCACAAAATAGATTCGATCTCCTAGTGGGTCATCGCTGCGCTTACTGTCGGCACCGATCACCCGCATGCGCAAGTCATCTGGATTCTCACCAACGAAATAGACGACGTTGCCTTTCTCGGCCTTGTGCAGTCCCACCATTGCGTTGCGGTTTGGGGAAGCGACTTGCTCGGCGACGCAGAGCGCGATCGCGGTCTTGGCGTGCCCGGTCTGCCCGGTGGCCGAGTAGACAAAGCGCCGTTGCAGCATGCCGTCGATCAGATATTCAGGCGGCAGAAAGCCCAGAACAAATCCGCGCTTAGGCAGCCACTTGACCGGCGGCGGCGGATCGCCCTGCGGGACTTCCCAAAAATCTGCCACGTCTTCGGTGTGATCGTGGCCGTTGGCGATCGGCATCTCAGCGATCGGCAGTTGATCGAGTGCCTCGCGCGTGCCGCCCTGCTCGACCCATGCGGTCAGGTCTTTGGCCGGGAGGTTCAACAGCGAGACGCTGGTCGCGATCGGCTTCAACCGCTTGGCGATGACGCGGGCGAGCGCGCCGCCCTTCATCGGATCGGCGTCTTGATCCGGCACCAAGATCACATTGGCCCCGGCGAAGAATTCATCGTAAGCGCCGCGCTCCCAGTGACCCTTGCCGGCGAGCCCCATCGCGGTTGTGGTCGTCACCAGCCCGAGAGACGTGCCAGTGTTTGCATCCTTTTCACCCTCAACCCAATAGACCGGGTGGCCGTTGGCGATCGCTTCGAGCATGTCGGGCAGGCGATACGGCACGAGCCGCACGCCGTCGAGATTGCTGATCCATTGATCGTCACCGGGGCGATCCAGATCGGGGCGGCGTTGCGAGAACCGTTTCGGATCGTAGCGGCAGACTTGATAGAGAACCGATTCCAGTTCGTCGGTGTAGTCATAGGCGCAGACGAACTTGCCGCGCTCTTGCTTGCCGCCGCTGCGCTGCTTCGGTCCTTCCTTCGGCGGCGGCTCGCCGGTGATGATCTCGACCGCCTGCAGGAACGTCACGCCGTCGAGAAACTCAACAAGGCTGATCGAGCCGTGGCCCTTGCCGCCGCAGCCGCGACAGTTGAAGACTTGTTTTTCCAGATCGACCGCGAAGCGATCGGTGCCGGCGCACTTTGGGCACGGGCCGGCCAGCCGGTTGCCGCGCCCTAAAAGCTTGATCTGCCGCGTGGCAAGAATCGCGCTGACGGGCTCGCCGCGCGCGCGCTCAACCCAGTCGCGGAATGCTGGTGTCATTGGCGATGCCCCGTATGTGCGACGCCCCAGCCCTCGAAGCCTTGACGCTCGAACCCAGCCGAGAACAGATCGGCCCGGCGCGCGCCCGGCGTTCGCTTGGCAAGCAGCGCATAAAATTCATCGGGCTTGCGCGAGTGTTCGCGTGCGAGCCCATCGAACTGTGAGGGGAAGCCAAGTCGGCCCGGTTTGCCCTTGGTGCAGATCAGGATCGGCTCGTGCATCGAGCGGGCGATGTAGCCGGTGCCGACGCGGACCTTGCCGTTGACCGTGCGCTTGATCCACACCGTCTCGGTCTTCGGATCGAAACCCCATGCCCGCGCGACGCGTTGCGCCTGCCCGGTGGCGATCGCCCATCCCGTCGTCCACAGAAACAGGAAGCCGTGCGCACCGAGAAGCTCGGACACCGGCAGCGCCTCGATCTCATCCAATGACATCAGCCGATAGCGTGCGATCGCGCCCTTGCCAATGTCCTGATTGCGCGCTGACCATGTCGTGAACTGCCACGGCGGATCGGCGACCACGACATCGAACGGCGGCAGCAATGGTGCGAAGGCGGTCATTGCTTCGCCCCCCGAGCCCGCGCCACCTCTTCCCACGAGCCGAACAGCGGTGTGGTCGCCAGCGCTGATGCCGGATTGATCAGCCCGGCGGTGTAGCTCCACAGCGCCAGCGCGTCGGCGCAATTGTCATCGGACGCTGACCAGCCGAGCATCTTGCATGTGGCCCACACCTTGCGTTTCGATTGCTCGCGGTTGAGCCGGCGCGTCTGAATGAAATGCGCGCGCACGTCGAGAACGTGCGCCGTGATCACCTCCGGAATTGCCGCTTGCTTCGCCAACGCGCGGACGATGCCGTGCAAGCCGGCGAGCCGGTGCTGCGCTCCGGTGTTGGTGGTGCCGAACCGCGCCAGTGGCGGCAGCAACGCCTCGATCGCGAGGATGTCTGGATGCTCGGAGCGTTCGAGGATGTCGGTGAACCAGTTGAGGCAGCCGACGAACAGCGCATCACTGGTCGAGCCCGTCGGCGCGAAGCGGATCGAGTGTGCCTTCGGCTTGCCGCCGGCGCGACCGATCGCGAAGCCGGTGACGGTGGCGATGTCGAGTGCCCAAATAAGAGGCTGATCCGTCATCTCGCCTCAAAAATTATGCGCGCAGAAAAAGTGCTGAGAGCGGAACGCTCTAGCGGGAAACGGAGTCGTGGTCGTGATGACGAGAGACGATGCGCCGTTGAATGAAGCGCGCAAGCAAAAATATTTACAAAATGATTCCGCCAAGGCTCCCCGTCACTTAACCGTCATGAAATGCTCGCTGTCGGACGAAGCGCTGTTGACGGTTGAAAATGCGCGTGATGAGGTCTTGAGCGGTCCCTGTAAGTCTATGGGATAGCTAGGAAAAACAACGCATTCTGTTTCTCTGGTCTTCTCTGGTCTTCTCTGGGCTTCTCTGGGCTTCGCGTTTTTTCGCACAAGGCGGGAACTGAATCGCAAGGCCGCGCGTCAACCTCTTTAAGGGTCATAAGAAATGACACAGGGAGTCGAGCAGTACCCGATCGGTAATCGCAGCGACTGGCTCGAACGTCGGCGCAAATACCTCAACGCGTCCGACATGGCGTGCGCCTTCGGTCTGCACGACTACAAAACACTGGCCCGGCTTACTGCCGAGAAGCGCGGGCTGGAAAGCGACGTTGACCCTGACAGCCCTTTGATCCGGCGCGGCAACGCGCTGGAAGACGACGCCCGGGACGAGATTCAAAAGCTGCACCCGAGTTGGCGCATCTCTCGCTGTGAACACCAGTTCGTCGACCCGGTCGCGCGCATCGCCTGCACGCCAGATTTCCTTGTGGTCGATCCGGATCGGCCCGGCATCGGTTCGCTGCAGACCAAGGTCGTGTCGCAGCCGGTGTTCAAGCGCAAATGGCCGGACGGCACGCCGCCGCTCGGCTATCTGTTGCAGCTTGCCACCGAGATGATGCTGGTGCCGGATTGCACATGGGGTGCGCTCGGCGCGCTGATCATCGGCGATTTCACCTTCGACGCCAAGGTGTTCCCGGTCGACCGCAACGCCAAATCGGAAATCCGCTTGCGCACCGCCGCCGCCGAGTTCTGGCGCGCGTTCGATGCCGGCGATCAGCCGGTGATCGATTTCGAACGCGACGGCGATCTGATCGCGCTCATGTTTCCGACAGAGACGCCGGGCAAGATCATTGATCTCTCGACCGACAACGCGATCGGCGATCTGCTCGAACGCCGGCAGATACTGAAGGACACCGAGAAGGACATCACCAAGCGGCTGAAGGCGTGCGAGGACGAGATCAAGCACAAGATCGGCGACGCCGAAGGCGCGCTGGTGCCCGGCTGGCGGCTGACGTGGAAGCTGCAGAACCGTGCTGAATACACCGCGCCGGCGACCAGCTACCGCGTGCTGCGCGTCGCCCGCAACGAACATGAAACCAAAAACATCGGGAGCAACGCGAATGCCCAGTGAAGTGATGGAGCGCGAAACCAAGTCGACCCCGGCGATCACCGTGCTGCGTGATCGCTTGCTGCAGCGGCGCAGCGAGATCGAGCATGCGCTGGACGGCTCGGGCATCAGCGCCGATCGCTTCATCCGCACGGCGATCACCGCCGCCACCTACCAGCCCGAGCTTGTCAGCGATGTTTCGTTTCAGTCGCTCTGGCAGGCGCTGCTCGAAGCCTGCAACGATCGGCTGTTGCCCGATCGCCGGCAGGGCGTGATCGTTCCATACAAAGGCAAGGCCAAGTGGCAGCCGATGTATCGCGGGCTGATCGATCGGTTCGAGCAGTCCGGTGAATACAAATGGATCGGCGCGAACCTTCATCGCGAGGACGATCGCGAGTTCGACATCTGGCTCGACGAGAACGGCCAGCACTTCCTGCATCGGCCCGGGCCGGGCAAGGGTAAGGTGATCGAGACTTACGCGGCAGCGATCACCAAGTCGGGCGGCTTCTTTGTCAGTGTCGTCAACGAAGACGAGATGAACCGCATCCGCAGCGTCTCGCGCGCGCGTGGCGACGATTCACCGTGGGCGCAGTGGACCGATCAGATGCGGCTCAAGTCCGCGCTGAAGCGGCTCTGCAAATTGCTGCCGGTGCCGCACGAGATCAACGAACTGATCACCCGCGAGGATGACGACGACGGCGAAGCGCCGGCCCGCCCGACGCTGGCGTCGCCGAAGCCAACACCGCGCCCGCGTGGTGCGCAGGCGGCGCTCGATCAGTTTGCCAGTGATGAAGACTGGGGCCCCGAGCCCAAGCAAGCGCCAGCGAAGACCGAGCAGCATGATCGGCAGACCGGCGAGTTGCCGATCGACCCACCGAAGCAAAAAGAGGATTACAAAGGCAAGCCGGTCGATAACAGCCAGCCGGTGCCTATGGTGTTGATCGACACCGCCTACGAGCGCGGCAAGGAAGCCAAGCGCACCGGCATGAAGCGCACCGCACTGCCGGGCGAGTACCGCGAGCCGGGCCGCGAGCCCGAAGTCGACGCGTGGCGCAAGGGTTGGGACGGCGAGCCGTCGGGTGGGCCATGAGCAAGCGCAGCTTGGATGACGACGATACTGATGGCAGTGAAGTCAAGTTGCTCTCGCCGAAGAATGCGGCGCGGCAACTGGGGCTGAGCATCTCGCAGATTTATCGTTTGGTAGAACGAAAAAAACTCGAAATGCTGAAGCTCGGGCGCGCCGTGCGCGTCACGCAGGGAAGCATCGACAACTACATCAAGAGTCTGCCGCGCAAGTGAGAAAGGCGTGTCATGCTTCGCTGGTCTTTCGCACTAGCGGCTGTCCCGGCGATCGCGATCGCGATTGCCAGTAATGGCGGCAGCAAGCCGCCGCCGTCGCCACCGGAGTCGATCGCGCCGCTGCCGGTGGTGACGCAAGTGATCCGCTCGGCGCGGCTCGATGATGAAACATTCTCTCGACGGTGGCAGTGGGTTTTCGAGAACACGCCGGCGATCGAGCAAGAGGTTCGCCCCGCTACTTCACAGGGACGCGTGGCGGACGCGGTGCCGGTGGAGGACGCGGGCCGCATACCCCGTTCGCCCCGGCATCGGCTCATCGGGTCAATCTCGCGCGGCGGTGATGTCTGCGCCCGGCACGGGATGCACCGGGTGAGCTACACGAAGCCGAACGGCTGGAAATATTGGAGGTGCCGCCGATGACTCAAACCCTCCGAATGACGACGCCAGCAAAGGAAATGGCGCGGCTTGAGTTTCATCCGCTGGCGAATGTGCTGCCGCTGATCGAGGGAGTCGAGTTCGACCAGCTTGTTGATTCCATAGTGGAGAACGGGCTGCACGATCCGATCATCATCTTTGAAGATAAGATTTTAGACGGGCGCAATCGTTATCGCGCTTGCCTCAAGGCTAACGTCGAACCGCGCACTGAGACATTCACCGGCAACGACCCGGTGGCGTTCGTGATGAATCGCAATCTGCACCGTCGTCATCTGACCACGGGGCAAAGGGCGATGGCGTTGAAAAAATTCGCAACGCTAAGGGACGGGCGACCTTGGCAAAAAATAACCAGCGGAATTCCGCCGGTTAAAACCCGCGCCGAAGTTGCGAAGCTTGCGGGCGTTCCTGATGAAGCCATCAGCGACGCCAAGACCATCGAGGCCGAAGGCACGCCCGATGAAATTGCCGATGTGAGCAACGGCAAGCGGGCGATCAGCACGGTCGCCAACGAAGTGCGCAAACGGCGCGGCGGTCGCCAAAAGGGCTCGACCGCCCACAAGACCAAGCTCGCAATTTTCGGGCGCGCGATTTCATCGCTTTGCAACATTTGCGAAACCGCCGCCGAACTGGAAATTCCGAAATTAGACGCCGAGCAACGCAAAACCATCGGTCAACAATTGATGGAGGCTCAAGGAGCGGTGCGCGAATTGCGCCATCGCATCACCAACAATGAGGGAGGTCGCGCGCATGGCTGAAAAATTCAGCGAGAAGAATCAGCGAATAGAATGGCTACCAAACAGACAGTTATCGGTGATTTGGATTCAATCGCAGCGCCCTTATAAGGAAACACGCGCGCGCAGGATCGCCGACAATTTCGACCCTGATCGTTTTGACCCGATCCGCGTCACGTTGCCGAACGGCAAAGGCGAGTATCACATCGTTGACGGTCAACACCGCAAGGCGGCGGTTGAAATGCTTTGGGGAAGCTCTGAAAAAGTCCCCTGTATCGTGCTGGACGCCGAGAATCCCGCAGAGGCGGCCAAGCTGTTCGACGGCATCAACGGGTTGCGGTACGGCGTCGATCCGGTTGCCAAGTTTAAGGTGCGAGTGACGGCTGTCGAGCCGGTCGAAGTGGCGATCAACAAGATCGTCGAGCATCGCGGTTATAAGATTTCCGGCGGTCGCAGCGAAGACCCAAAACACGGTCGCAGCATCGGCGCAGTCGGCGCATTGATAGCCGTTTACACCGCGCACGGCCCAAAAGTTCTAGACGATATTTTGCAAATTCTTTCTGCGACTTGGCCGTCCGATCCATACGCGACTAGCTCAAGCATCATTCGCGGATACGGTTCGTTGCTTGGCGAGTTTGGCAGCAAAGTCGATTGGGGTCGCCTCAAGGCGGTGATCGCCAACAAATACACGCCCGGCAGCTTGCTGACCCACGCCCGCGAACAGCGGCACACCTATGACATTCCGATGGGCGACGCGGTCTTGCGCGTGATACTGGCGCGTTACAATCGCGGCTTGCCAGAAGCGAAACAACTCAAGCGTGGAGTCGCCCGTGCGGTCGCGTGAGGCGCGGTTTATCGGCCACGGCAATTTTGCGCAGGGCGAAGGGCACTGCCGCATAAACGCTTGGCGGCTGACGTGTTCGCAGTGCCGAGACATCAAGGTGATAGCGATGCCGCACGGCGACCTTCCGCCAAATCTGCTAATCAAAAAATTCCATCAGGCGGGCTGGATTGTTGGCAAAAAAACAACAGGCGACCTGTGCGGCGCGTGCCAGAAAAAGCAAAAGCAGGGGCAAGTGGTTGCGATGCCAGCCCCGGCACCAGCCCCAACAATTGCGGCACCGCCGCCAGCTAGACCAACAACAGAACCGCCGCCAGATGACGGCGTCATCACCATCACCGTCCTTAGATACAAGGAACTAACGGCGGCGTGGCGCTTAAGGCGCGCTGGTATTGAACCGCTCAAGGACGAAGTGTTGATAAACATTCACGCCATGTTGTGCGCAGGCCAGATCGACGATGCACGGCGGGCCATTGAGGCATATTTGCCTGATGCCAAAGCGATCGCCAAAGTGACCGCCAAAGCGCCCCGCATTTCACCAGCGGAAATCATCCAGCGCGACGACACCTTCGACGAATGGTTGAACAATTTGGAAAAGAATCACCGTGCGAAAGGAGGGGCCGCGCAATGAGCAAGAACAGGCACACGCTCGGCGACGCGCCGATCGAGTCGCAATATCAGCGGAAGATGAACGCGCTGGCGAAGGCGCTCGATGAGCAGTTCAACGGCAATGCCAAGGGCAGCGCCCGCAAGACCGGGTTTGTGCTGATGGTGTTTCCGTTCACCGGCGAAGGCGAAGGCACCGATGGCCGCTGCAACTACATTTCGAACGGGGCCGATCGCAAAGACATCGTCGTGCTTATGAAAGAGATGATAGCCCGCTTCGAAGGGGCACCGGAAGCGAAAGGAACGGCGTGATGGCCGGCAAGGAATTCTTTGTGATCGACGGTGACGGCTTCGTCTCATCGGTTCCCGGGGAGTGGCGCGAGTCTGAGCCGGAAGCTTTTGGCAACCTCCGGTCAGCGACCAAGCGGGCACGCGAGCTTGCCCAGTCAGAGCCCGGGCGCACCGTCGTGATCACGCAGGCGGTTTCGTATGTGACCTGTCCCGAGCCGCCAAAGACCCGCCCGCAAATTGTAATGCGCAAACTGTAACAATGGAGGACGCAAATGATCATCACCACCGAGAAGCTCAACGCCGCAAAGGCGGGTGTCGACAAGCTGATCGAGCAAGGGCAAGTGCTGTTCGGCGACATCACCGAGACGACGCAGGACCGCGAACGGTTGTTGCAGGAGATCGAGCTTAACAAGCAGACCATCAGCCATCTGAGCGAGGAAATACTGGAGTTGGAAGCAAGGCTCGGCGACGCGCTCGCGCGACTCGAATCCATTTCCACGACAGCGCAACTTGATGCCTATGCGTCGGTCCCGCGCAACGGTCGTGCCGGGGCTCTCGGCGTCGCTGCACTGGAAAAGCTCGCGGCCACGCGGACCAACGGGCAGAACTAATGACCGCGCCGCTGCGTCGCTATCTGCTCAACCACGAGATCGCAATCGAGGCGCGCCGCATCGCGCACTTCGCCACCAAGACGTGTTGCCGGCATGACGTGTCCGGGCTGCCGCCGGACAACGACGACGAGCATACGAAGAACTGTAACGAACTGAAGCGCCAGATCATGGCGCTGGCGATGAACATCAAGCTCGCCGCGCTGCAGGCACCAGTGAGGCCGGCACCAGCGCCGCCGGCTGCGAACCTCAACGTCGAGGACAGATACAAGTGACCGAGCGCACCGATCACGATCGCTACATGGACATGCTGGCAACGGAGATCGGCGAAGTGCTTGATGGTGTCCCGCTGCAAGATGTCATCTCCGCGTGCGCCGCTATCATCGGCTTCACGCTCGCCGAAATGACCGACGACCAAGCAAGGCGAGAAGCGGTGTTGCAGACCACCATCGCGTTCATCAGGAAAGTTTGCGCCGAGAAGGTGATGGATGGGCACCGACTTTGATCCGGTGAAGGCAATGCGTGAGGAGATCGCCGGGCTCAGCGATGTCAGCCGGGTGATGCTGCTCCGCGAGCGCGAAGCCGAGAAGAGGATGGCCGAAGCCGAGTCCGAATATACAGCGCTAACCAAGATCAATGGCTTCATGCGGATCATGCTGGACACCGCACGCGCCAAGCTCCGGGCGCTAGAGGATGAAGCCGAACGGACGGGACCACAATGAGTCAGATTATTCGCCGGCCCGAAGTTGAGCGCCGCACCGGGAAATCAAAGGCGGCGATCTACGCGCAGATGAAGGCCGGCGCATTTCCGCGCGCGGTGAAGATCGGCAGCCGCGCGGTGGGTTGGATCGAGGAAGAGATCGATCGTTATGTCGAGGCCAAGATCGCCGTGCGCGATCGCAATGTGGAGGAAGCGCGATGAGAAAGGCTGGTAAGGGTTTGCAGAAGACTGGCAGGGCTATCAAGCTCGTCGACGGGGGCAATAGGCACGTCGCCCGGAAGCTCGCCGGGAAGCGGGCAGAGCCCGTTAACATCTTCGATCGGGTGCGGGCGCTGGACGAAAGCGCGCGCCGGCACATGGCGCATATCATAGAAGAAACCGTGCGGCCCGAAACCGATCGCAATCTCGGGCGCGTCGAGAACTACAAGCGCTTGCTGGAGTCCGGCGAAGCCGCGAAGGTGCAGCAAGTCATCGCCGCAGCCCACTATCGGGACGGGCTCGCCGATGTCGCGATGCGGCAGCATATCGCCGAACTGATCGACCAAGGCCGCGAGCAGGAATTGACCACGCAGCTTCGCGCCTATGCGGTGATGCATCTCATCACGCCGATGCAAGTCATGCGGCGGCGCGACTCCGACTCAGCTTGATCACTTGCTTGCCGGTGACGTAATCGGCCCAACGATCCATCAGGTCGCGGCGCTTTTCGAAGAACGTGACCTGATCCTTGTATGCGGCTTCGGCCTTATCGGTGGAGAAAACCCGGTGCGCCAGCGTCGTCTCGATCACGTCTTTCTCGAAGTGCAGGACGTTGCTGACGTAGCCGCGAAATGCCGAGCGCATGCCGTGGACGGTGAAGGTGAGCTTGGCGTCATTGAGCAGCCGCGACATCGCTGTGGTCGACATCCGCTTGCTGCCATCGGCGAACTCCGACGCAAACACCGGATCGCTCGGCCCGTGCCCGTTCAGCTTCAGCGCCTGCACCCGCATCAGCACGTCGATCGCCGCGTTGCTCAGCGGAACCTCGAACGGCTTGGGATCGTCGGCGTCGGCGGTCTTCACCGCCGGCACCGTCCAAACCCGGCGCTTGAGATCGACATCACCCCAAAGCATCGAGCGCTTGTCGATCGGCGAGCCCTTGTGGCGCGCGCCGACAACGTCGCCGGTGCGGCACACGGTGAGGATGACGAATTCGAGCGCGAGCGCGGCGACCGCGCGATGCCAGCGCCGCCGCAGATCGGAGACGAACGCCGGAAGCTCGGTGTAGTGGATCGCAGAGTATGGTTTGTTCTTGCGCACCTTTTTGAAGGTGGGCAGCGTGTTGCAGATGTATTGCTTATGGGCGACCGTATCGATGCTGTTGGTCGCGGACTTGATCACCGCCTGAATGCGTTGCTGCAGCTTGCGCGCCGTCTCGAATCTCTTCTGCTTCAGCAGCCCGCCGATGATGCTGATGATGTCGTCGGTGGTGATCGCACTGATGAGCTTGTCGCCGATCACCGGCAAGGCGTGCAGTTCGAGCATCCGCTGCCAGCCGTGGCGCGGGTGTTGCTGCATCATGAAGTCGAAGCGCTGGCGAAAGGTGGCCGCGCCGCCGGCCTTGGCCTTGAGCTTGTCGCGCTCGACGATCGGATCGCGCCCGGCGTGGACCGCCTCGCGCAGCCGCTTGGCTTCCACGCGCGCGGCCTTGAGCCCGAGCTTGTGCGCCGAGCCAAGCCCCATGTCGCGGCTCTTGCGGGTGACCGGGCTGCGATAGCGGAATATCCACGACACCGATCCGGAGCGCGCGACTTGCAGATAAAGCCCGCCGCCGTCGTGCAGCATCTTCGGCGTCTTGACCTTGCGCCTGATCTCGCCGTCGACTGCGCCGGGGGAAAGAAGCTCGATCGCCATCGCTCAAACCTCCGTGCAGTCGATGAGCAGAAACTTGAAGACCTTGCCGCTCTTGTCGAGCCGCACATGGGCGATCTCGCGCTCGACGGCGGGCTCTGCCGTGTCGCGGCGGGTGCCGTCGGTCAGCGGGAAACTTTTGCCTTTGGTGATCTTGGCGACCTCGCCATATCGATCGCCGCGCATCCACGCGTCGGTGTAGGCTGGAATTTGAACACGCACGGCGGGGATTCCTTTCGCTCGGTTTTGACCCATAACCTCACCCATAAAATTCGGTTGAGCAGCCCAGAGAAGCACAGGCAAGCCCAGAGAACAATTATGCGAGAAAACGCGATGCCACAAGGCTTTTTCACTTTCGCAGTGGACTGCCTGAGACTTACCAAGACCACGGCGGCATGCCCTACAAGGGGCGCACGCGCGCGGGCTAAGTCCTTTGGCGCGAAGGACTTTTTCGACTTAGACGAAAGCTCGACCCATACTGCGACCCATACTTGGATCGAGGTTGCCGCGCGCCGCTGGTGCCTCGCCTGCGGCAGCTATCAAGCCCGCTCGGGCGGCGTCTGGCGCGACAGCCTTGTCGGCCCGTGGCCGGGCTATAGCCGGACGGACACGGCAGCCCACGGGGGTGCGCGATGAGCGATCGCCCGCCGTTCATGGGGCGCTATGCGCTCGCCATCCGCGACATCCCGATGCCGAACCGGCTGCGCTATCGCCCGGTGAGCGAGACAGGCTTCCCGGTGCCGTGGTTCGTGGACTGGATCAACGGCAAGCCCGACTTCCGCGTGATGGACGCCGCGAAGTGGTCGCAGGCTGTGCGGCAGGATTTGTGCTGGCTGTGCGGCCAGACGCTCGGGCGCTTCAAGGTGTTCGTCGCCGGGCCCATGTGCGCCGTCAATCGCACCAGCGCCGAGCCGCCGAGTCACCGGGAATGCGCCGAGTATGCGGTGCGCGCTTGCCCGTTCCTCGCGCGCCCGCGCATGCGCCGCAACAGCGCCGATCTGCCGCCGGACCACCTTGAGCCGGGCGGCATCATGCTCGATCGCAACCCGGGCGTCGCGCTGCTCTGGGTCACGCACGACTATCGGGTGATCGGCACGCACGGCGGCCCGATCATCAAGATGGGCGAACCGATCGAGATCGTCGCTTATGCGGAAGGGCGGCTTGCCACGCGCACCGAGCTTGATGCGTCGATCATGTCGGGGCTGCCGCTGCTCGCAGAGCAATGCGACTGCGATGACGACAGGCAGGCGCTTGCCGCCGCGATGGATCGCGCCAGCGCGTTGTTCAAAGAGAAGCTGAAGGTGGCTGAGCGGAACGACTCAATGATGAGCCGTTCCGTTTAGCAACTATGGAGAACACCATGCGAAAACTTGTCTTAGGCGCTGCAGTGGCAGCGTCGCTTGCTACGTTCGCACTGCCGCTGCCAGCGCAGGCGGCAATCATCGATACCTTCGGCGGGCAGACTTGGACGGTTGACGGCGGCACCCTTCTCTCTCTGGGTGGCGTACCGTCCGGTAACCAAGTCCAGAACGTTCCCTGCATCATCTGCGGAGCGAACCAGCCGAACCAGACCAACTTCGGCTTAAACTTTGGTTACACCGACTTCGGCAATACCGGCAACACAGGCAACATCGCCTACTTCTCGTCCGGTATCCTCCGCGACACGGTGCTTGGTCAGGACACGATCTCGGTAACGAACTACAGCGGTACGCAACTGATCAATTTGTTGACCGCTCTCGGCGATCCAAGTCTGACCTTCAGCATTGGCATCGACGTGAATGACACCGGCACCGCGCAGACGCTGGAGTCGTTCTACTTCCTCGACCTGACGACGCATTCGGTGATCGCGGCATACTCGCCGCAGCCGGGCGGCACGTTGATTCCGTCACTCAACAACGGGACGGGCTTCCCGGACTATACGTTGAACGGGCTGACGCTGGCTGGCCTCAATCCCAATGATCAGTATGCGTTCTTTGCGCGTATCAGCGGCGCGAACGATGGACCTGACTCGTTCTTCATCGTCCCGCAAGTGGCGGCGGTGCCGATTCCTGCCGTCGGTGCCGGCTTGCCGGGACTGATCGCGGCGTTTGGCCTCGTCGCCTTTGCTCGCCGTCGTCGTCGCGCGTTGGCGTAACAATGCGGGAAGCGTGCTGCTTTAAGGAAGGCTGCACAAACCCGGCGGTGCTTCGCGGGTGGTGTCTTGAACACTACCCGCGATGTCATTGCGGGCAACTCGTGTTCGCGCGCGATCTCTGCACCGCTCATTATCAGCAATGGTACGCGCACGGCGATCGCGATGCGAAGTGTACGGTCGAAGGCTGCGATCGAAACACTCATGCACGCGGGCTCTGCGAAAAGCATCTGAAGCGGTTCTATCGTTGGCAGAAGCAAGAAACCGAAAACGTCGGAAAATAATTATTTTCGGCTTCGGCAACGCCTGATCCATCGATGCTCTCGCACTTCAACTTTGTTAATTCGTTTTCAAAAACGCCCGTTGATCCTAGAGTCAAGTGCGCGAAAATTTTTTGCCGAGCTAATAAACATCGGCCTTCGCGCGATCGCGATTCAGCAAAACCGAAAAAACCGCGGACCCCATTTGCTAGGATGGTGTCACGTCGCGAGCAATGACGTTCGCGGCGGGTTGTTTGAAATGTGAATCAAACAGAAAGAACCCGGAGCGCTGTCACGCCCCGGGTCAAGGAAGCTGCAAACCCAATAGGAGAAAGCCTAACATGACCACTCTACCACTACGCGAACGCCGACACCAGCAAGCGCTTAAAGATCGCACCCGGCTGGAACGGCAACGCGACGAAGCACTCGACAAGCTCGCGCGCATCACCGGCAAGCTGAAGACGGTGAGCCGATCGATCGAGCGATACGAACGAACGCCGACGCCCTTGGCTGCAACGCCCACGGTGCCGGCGAACGTCGAGCCGCCGGCGTCGACACCAGTGCCGCAAGCAGCCGCACCAGTGACCGCGCCGGCGAGCTTGGACGAAATCCCGACGTTCCTCGATCGCCGCAAGGCTGCAGAGGAAAGGGACGCTGCAGCGCGCGCCGCGATCGAAGCGGCGAACGCCGAGCAGAAGAAAGCGAAAGCCCGCGTGCGGATCGAAAAGCTCAAGGTGCGGCAAGAGAAGCTGCACGCGAAGCTGACCGGGGCGACCCGGGCGATGCCGCTCACCGGGCGGGCTGCGCTCGAAAAGATCAGAGCGGGATAAAGTAAGGTTACAAACACGGCAAAGCCGCCCTTCGGGGCGGCTTTTTTCTTGTGTTTTCAGGCACTTAAGAAAGGTGAAAAAAGTCTGCCCCACCTCTTGCGTGTCACTTCATGTGACATTAGGTTGTGGGCTGTTGATGAGTTGTTTGGTTGCCCCGGCGGGGCGGAAAGGACGAGATCGAAACCACTGGTTACCGGCCACGAGCCACGCGGGACAGGGCAGTCAGCACCGCGAAAAGCACGATCCGAAAAGTGCATGCAGACCATACCGCCCGCGTCGACTTCTCTGGAACGTAAACCGAGAGATAGATGCTCCCCGCACCACCGGCTGAGACACGCCGGCGAGTCAGTCGGGGCAACAACAAATCTACAATTCAAACGTGAACAGTAAGCGGGGCCTTCGGGCCCCGTCATAGTGTTCATCCGAACACCGCGCCTCGCAACGGCGCAACTCAAATGGAGAACTGAAAATGACTGCTCAGCTAAACGAAGTTGAATGCACGATCGCGGACGCGGCTGTGCTGCTCGAACGGCAACTAGACAAGGGACGCCCGGTGATGATGTGGGGCCCTCCCGGCGTCGGCAAGTCGGCGATCGTCTGGCAGCTTGGTGCCAAGCGCGACCGCAAGGTGATCGAGTATCGCGCCAACTTGCGCGAGCCGGTCGACGTGCGCGGCATCCCGGTGCCTGATCTCAAAAGCGGCGTCACCCGCTGGCTGGTGCCGGACGAACTGCCGCGCGCCGATCGCGATGGCGAGTTCGGCTATCTGTTCCTCGACGAGATCAACACGGCATCGCCGCAGATGATGGCGGTGCTGTTCGGTCTTGTTCTCGATCGGCGCGTCGGCGAATACGAACTGCCGCCGGGCTGGCAGATCGTCGCCGCCGGCAACCGCGTGAGCGATCGCGCGGCTGCGCAGCGGATGCCGACGGCATTGCGCAACCGCTTCTCACACTTGACCGTGCTGCCTGACGTGAACGCGTGGGCGGTGTGGGCGAACGGTGCCGGCATCGCGCCGGAAATGGTGGCCTTCATCCGGCTGCGCCGCGAACTGATCCACCGCATGCCGCGCGGTGATGAGAACGCCTTCCCGACACCGCGATCGCTGGTCGCGGCTGCGGACTTCGTCGACGTGCCGAGCCTCTCGATGCGTCAGAAGCTTTTCGCCATGCACGTCGGCAACGATGTCGCTGGCGAGTTGAACGGCTTCATCGAGCTTTATCAATCGCTCGGTTCGCTCGACGACATCATCGCCGATCCCGACAAAGCGACGGTGCCCACCGAGCCTTCACAACTCTACGCGGTTTGCACCGGCCTTGCCCGTCTCGCGACGCGCAAGAACTGGGCGCAAGTCGTGAAGTATGCCGAGCGGCTGAAGGGCGAGCATCAAGTGTTGCTCGTGCATGACGCCGTGATGCGCGACCCGAAGCTGAAAGAGACGGCAGCCTATAGCAAGTGGGCCGTCGCCAATCAGGGCGCGCTCTTGCAATCGTGAGCAGTAAGGGCGGCGCTACATGCGCCGCCCCATAGTGCCCACAAGCGACACTCGCCGGCGCAACCGGCGCAAACCCAAATGGAGTCACAATCATGAACGCGAAAAAGATCGCCTCGCCGCTGTCGCGGAAGGCAACGCTGGTGTCGGTCGACATCAGCCAATGGACGGCCCGCAAGCTCGACAAGCGGGTGACCGACAAGGTCAACCGCGATCACCACGCCAGCGACGACGCTGGCCGCTACCACAAGCTGCTGATCGAGGCGAAGCGCTTAGAGTCGATCAACTCGATCGTCGCGCAGGCGCGCCGGCTGCACTACACGATGACCAAGCCGTGGGCCGATGAGGGCCTGCGCATCCTGCCGAACGTACTGCACGAAAAGTTTGCGGAGCAGTTCCGCAACCTGAAGCGCGAATTCGATCAGGCTGCCGACGACTTTTGCCGCGACTATCCGACGTTCATCGCCGAGCGCAAGCGCGCGCTCAACGGGCTCTTCAATCAATCGGACTATCCGGCGGTCGAAGAGATCAGGAGCAAGTTTCGGCTGACGACGAAGACGTTTCCTCTGCCTGAGAGCGACGACTTCCGGTCTGACGTTCTCGATGCCGACACCGTCGAAGACATCAAGGCCGAGCTTGCCGAGACTAACGATCGCGTGCTTGCCGATGCGATGACGCACACGGCGAAGCAGATCGGCGAGGTTGTCGGCCACATGGCCGAGAAGCTGAAGAACTACCCCGGCCAAAAGCCGGCCAAGGGCAAAAAGGCAGGCAAGGGTTCGCGCAGCTTTTTCTCTTACTCGCTGGTCGAGAACGTGAGAGAGCTTGCCGAGCTTCTGCCGGCCTTCAATCTCGACAACAACCCCGATCTTGCTGCGGTCACCGATCGCATCAAGAAAGAGCTTTGCACCGAAGACGCAAAGACGCTTCGCGAAAACGAAGGCGTGCGGAAGAGCGTGGCGAAATCAGCCGACGATATTCTGCGCGATGTTGAAAGCCTGCTCGGCTGAGAGCGCGCCGGTCGCAACCCGGCGCTTTTTTCAAACCCAAATGGAGACGACAATGCCAACGATCGACACTGCGGCGGCGCTGGCCGCCGAGCGCGTCAGCAAGGCGCGGCAAGAACTGATCCTGACCCGCACGTTCTACGGCGTGCTGGTGAGCCAAGTGCTGGCGGTCGCATCGCGGGATTTCCCGACGATGGCGACCAACGGCAAACAGCACTACTACAACCCGGACTTCATCAACGGGCTGCGCCAAGTCGAAGTGCTTGGCGTGCAGGCGCACGAAACCGAACACGACGCGCGCCGGCATCAGACCCGGCGCGGCACCCGCGACCCGGACGAGTGGAACGTGTGCTGCGATCTCGCGATCAACCCGGACCTGATCAAGGCCGGCTTCACCCTGCCGGAAGGCGCGCTGCTCGAATGGCGCTTCGAAGGCATGTCAGCCGAAGACATCTACCGCACCCGCGAGCTTGAGCGGCAGCCGCCACCGCCGCAGCCGCAGCAAGGCGACGGCGAAGCGGACGAAGACGACGACGCCGGCAAGCCCGGCGACGAAGACAACGATGCCGGCGACGAGGGCGACGACACCAGCGACGAAGCCGGTGAGCAGCCCGGCGACAAGGCCGACGGAACCGACGGCGACGATGCCGACGGCGACGAAGGCGGCCAGCCGGGCGCTGGTGAGCCCGGCGAGGGCGAGGGCGGCGAGGGTAGCGGCGGCTCTCAGGAAGCCACTGGCGAGGCTGCCGGCGAAGGCGGGCAGGCTTCCAGCGGCGACCCGGGCCGTTGCGGCGAGGTTCTCGACGCGGCACCGGACGCCGCCGAGCGGGCCGACGAAGACGCGAAATGGGAGCGCGTGGTGCGCGAGGCCGCAAGCCTCGCACGCAAGCGCGGCGAGCTTCCGGGGCACGTCACCCGGGAGATCGAGCGCAACGATCACCCGCCGCAAGACTGGCGCGAGACTTTGCGCGCCTTTTTCGACGGCGGCGCGGTGACGACTGAAACGTGGTCGCGGCCAAATCGCCGCTTCATCGGCTCGGGCTTGTATCTGCCCGGGCGCGAGCGTGACGGCGTCAACCGCGCGGCGTTCTTGGTCGACACGTCGGGCTCGATGGACAAGATCGCGCTCGCGGCGATCGGCGTCGAGGTACAGGCTGCGCTCGATGAAAACATCATCGACGAAGTCGTGGTGATCTACGGCGACACGAGAGTGACGCGCGTTGACACCTACCGGCCCGGCGACGAATGCGAGTTCGATCCGCGCGGCGGTGGCGGCACAGTGCTGGCCCCGCTGTTCGATCACGTCACCAACGAAGTCGACGCCTCGCTGATCGTCTGCTTCACCGACGGTTACACCGACATCAACAGCAACAGCCCCGAGCCTGCTTGCCCGGTGCTGTGGGCCTTCACCGGCCTTCCGCAGGAGGTTCGCCGGCACATGGCGAACGCGCCTTGGAACGCTGCCGCGATCGATGTCGGATCGCACTGACCACTGCAGGGCGGCATCGCAAGGTGCCGCCTCACAGTGTTCATCCGAACACTGCCGGCGCAACCGGCTATCAAATGGAGAACGAAAATGCGCTTACTTATCGCGACCGGCATCGTTGCCGGACTTCTGGCTGGCCCAGCGATCGCCGACGACAAACTGAACCAAGCCGCCGACATGGCTGCGTTTGCAATAGCCTGCCCCAGTCACTGGAATCGGCTGCCGCCTCGAACGCAGCGGATCATCGTCGGCATCGGAGAGGACGCCGGTCGCAGCTACGACAAGGAAACGATCGAGAAAGCCGTGCGCGAGGCATACGCCAACGGCTACGACAAGCAGGGCGAGCGCTGGTGCGTGTCGATGCAAAAGATGCTGACCGACGCTGGAAACTTTTAACCGCCCGCCGCAAACGGGCTCAATCTCAAATGGAGAACTACAATGTTGAAACTATCTGAAAGGGAATTGCGCGTGATCGTCGACGCGCTGACTCAGTATGTCGACAACGCGCAGGACATGGACGACCAGCCGGCGGGCGTCGCGATCGCCGAGCGGCTCACCGATGCGCTGATGCCCATCGCCTACCCGATGAGCGTCGACGCGATGCTGACGACGATCGCCGCCGTGCATGGCGATGACGACTCTATGGCGGTGCATGAGATGATGGCAGTTGAGATGGCCGACAAGGCGAAGCGGAGGGCGGCGCGATGAAGCGAAAACGCAACGAATAGCGATTTTGTTGTTGCCCCCTGAAAATTAAAATCCCCGGTCGAGCTTCACGCTCACCGGGGATTTTCCTTTTTGTGCTGTCTTTGCAACGCCTTGTCGCCAGCACTTGATGCGACACCGAGTCACAAATTTTTCATCACGCGCGCCCGACAGTAGTATCCGAAACAAGGGCGACGCGCGTTTGCTCTATTCCTTTGCAATGCGGACTGGGAATGCGCACGGCACAGTTTGTGAGACGCTCGCGCGCGAAGCTCAATCTGACGCAAGCCGAACTGGCAAAGGCACTTGGGCTCGAACGCCGCAGCATCATGCGATACGAGAAGGGCAGCCCGTTGCAGCCGCATATTCGCTACGCCATCAAGTGGTTGGTCGCCCGCGACAAGCGACTCAAGCAACTGGCGCGGAAGCGAGCCGCACGCAAAGCCAGAATCAAAATCCCCGGTGAGCCGTAGGGCCCAGCCGGGGATTCGCTCGTGCGATCGCAACTTCGCGGTCGAGCCTCGCGCCCGGGCCAAATGGAGAATCCCGGTCGCCAGTAAGCTCTTGATGTAGGCGCGTTGTCGCCCCGTTGCAACGCTCTTTTGTGCTGCGTCGCGAAAGCTGCGCAACATCTTGCACAGCTTCACCCTTGTCCACAAATTGTTAACTTGACGCCAACTTGCAGGGTGACATGGTGCGACACGATTCGAAACGGGAAGAGGGGCTAAGTGAGTACGGCAGAACTTTTCACGCCGATGCCTGATGATGCTGGTTTCGTGAAACGTGCGCGTGCGAAGCTCAAGCTAACCCAAGGCGAACTAGCTGAGCAGCTTGGGCTCGAACGGCGCACCGTGATGCGCTACGAAAGAGGCGACCAGTTGCCGCCCCAGACTCGCTTTGCGATCAAGTGGCTGGTCGCCCGGGACAAGCGAAACAAGCAGAGAGCCAAGGACCGCGAGCGCGGCGACTAGGAGCTAAGCCTGCGGATCGCGTCGCGCACCGCCTTCTCTCTCTCGGTGAGCCGCTGCAGTCCCTTGCCGAAGCGCTTCATCGCCGCGTCCATATCCGACTCAACCATCATCACTTCGAACAGCGTGCAGAAATGTTTCAGCACCGCCTGATCGAGCGCGGCGTCGAGCAGTTCGTCGGCGGGTGCCATGCTCACCGATCCTTCGCTAACTCTAGCCATGTGTACCGCCCGACAACGCCGTCGACGACCAAGTCGCACTTGTATTGGAACGCGCACACCGCCTGCTCGGTGCCCGGCCCAAAGTCGCCGTCGATCGGGATGATGTGACCGGCGTCGACCAGTTGCCGCTGCAGGATTTCAACCGCCGGCCCCTTCGCGCCCTTCTGCAGCACGGGAAAAACCGGAACGGCAGAGGCAGACACCGGCGGCAGCGGCGCATCTTCGATCTCCGCGCCGATGTCCCAGCGCGATTCGTCGTCGTAATATTCCGGCTCGTCCTTCACCGAAATATGCACATGCATGCTGTGCGGATTCGATCCGGTGTAGGTGCGCCACACCCATGCCTCATGATCCTGTCCGGTGCCGCTACAAATCTTCTCGTTGGAAATAATATATTTGATGCGCTCGTCTTCGCTCACGACCAGCGCATCGGCGAGCCCTTGCGACGGCATGCCGGACGCCGGATCGTTGGTGATGTCCTGCGCCGACACAACCCAAGTGTCGGTTTCGTCGTCGTATATCCACGGGTTGTGATCGCTGGTCGTGGTCTGGTGGCTGGCGTCGCCGATCCAGCCGTCGCTCGCCTTGTCGCGATCGGGCGCGAGCGCGTTCACTTGCTCGACCAGCACCGTAAGGCTTAACGCGCGGCGATCTGTCATTGTGTTGGACCTTGCCGGCAGTCGCGAATGTCGCTCACCAGCTTGCTGATCAACTCGACTTGCGACTTGTTGCGCTCGGCGCTGTTGCTGGCAACGGCACCAAGCACATAGGCCGCGAACCCAAGAAAACCGATGTTGACGATCAGCAATGCGATCGCGAGCGGGGTCGATCGCATTGCGTCGATCGCCACGCTCGCAACCTTGCCGCTGGTTTCAACCGGGGCCATCAAGCCGGCTCTTTGTCGTCTTCGTCATCGTCTTCGTCCGGCTCGGGCTGCGGCGTTTGCTGCGGCTTCGGCGGCTCGGTGATGGGCGGCTTCTGATCGGGCTCGCGCGGGTTTGGATGTTGCTGCATGATGTTTTCCTTTCGTCTGGGGTGAAAGCCACGCACGCAAAGCTGCGCCAACTCTGCGCCGCCTTTCCTCGCACTTGAGACAGGTCACGCCGGTTGCGTTTTTGCGATGAAGTCCTGCAGCGACAGCGGTGGCTGGCCTTCGATCGCGCGCAAGCGATTCTCGTGGTCGTAGATCACCGCCTGCGCTTGCGTCGGCTGCGGTGGGGCCGGCTCGGGCGGCACATACGGATCAGGCACGCCGCCGTCGTCGAGCCATGCCTGATACTCGACCCAGTCGCGGTTTGCCGGATCGTTCGGGATGCCCGCGCCGTCCGCTGTGCGGATCACCATCGAGTCGGTCGAAGTCAGTTGATACTCTGCCATTTCAAAATCTCGCATCCGCGCGCCAGTGAAACATTGCCGTTTGACCGAATACCGGCGTGCCAAGCGTCACGTCCAAGAAACCGCCCCAACCAATCGGCGACAAAACCGGCGGATTGCAAGCATAGCTGTCCACGCCCGGAGTCCAGACCCAACCGCCCGCACCATTGGACGGACTATAAATAGTCAACGTCGGCGTCCCTCGCTTTGGCACGGTGAACAATCCAGAGCCGGCAAAGCGCACGCTGTTGATCGCAACCACCGTCGCCCCGCCAACGCTGTCGTTGAGGCCATAGGGGCCCCACGATTGCTCTAGGTATCGCTTGCAAAGCTCAAGCTCCTGACTGCGTGGCCGCATGATCAGCGGCGACTGCGTTGGCGTCAGCGCGACCGCATCCGGCAGCACGACAACGCCACCGATCCGGAAAATGTCGCTGGTCGAAGCCACCGCGTTAACCTGTCCCGGCGCGGCGAAGTAATTGCCGGGATGCCAAGTGTTAACTGTCGGCGCGGTGTAGGTGCTACCGCTCGCCATTGTGAATGTAATGAGCAAGCCGCCCGTGTTGTCGATGGGCCAGACGCCGTTCGGACAGCCGGGGATGGTCACAACATTGAATTGCGCAATGTCTGCAACATTCTGCGTATAGGTCGTCACATAACTAAGCGTGGCGTTTCCGTTTCTTACGCCAACCGAATAGAGGCCCGGCCTGACATGCTTGCTCCAAAAGCCAATCGTCATCGGCTTGGCGTTGACGCCGCCCCACGCGAGCCGCGCAACACGATAGCCTTCGATCACTTGGTACAACGACACATAGTCACCCGTCGCAAGCGAAGCCTGCGCGGCGCTAACCAAGGCTTGAAAATTATATGGCAAGCCGGGAAACAATTGACCGAATGTCTGCCCAGCCGACAGCACCATTGTCCCGGCGGTGCTAAACAGCCAGCCGTCTACGGGGCGCGGCATCACTCCAACTTGATTGATTTCGAACGAGCCATTGATCTGCATCCCGTTGTAGGCGAGCGCGTCGAGCCCTGCTGCGGTGCCACCGGATATTTCATTCCATGCCGAACTGCGCCGCCCGTAAATCTTTCCATCTGTCGGTGCTTCCGGTACTGCACCGGGATCACCCTTTGGCCCCGGCGGCCCCGGCACGACTGACGGCGAGCCGGGATTGCCGATAGGGCCTTGCGGCCCTATCGGGCCGGGCGGTCCCTGCTCGAACGTCTGGATGGTGACGACTTCATCCTCTGCGGTGATGACTTCGACTGGCATCAGGATGACGCCTCTTTCATACGCTGTGCCATTGCCTCGGCCTTGCGCGTTTCCATTGCATCAAGACCAATGGCGACATCGGCTATCAGCGCATCGCCATCCGCCCACGGCATCAGCCCGCCATCGATGACGTTGCCGTCGCCCATGTAGGTGTGCCGCTTGCCCTGCGTGTAGACCTGTTCATTCGCCCCATCGGGCAGCGGCGGCAATTCAAAACCATAGTCGCGCAAAAATTCTTCTGGCGTGGCCGTGTACTGACCTTGCGCTGCGCGGATGATCACATGACCATCAGGATGACGATGAAATTCACCCATTGTTACCTCACAGCTTGATCATGAAATTCATGTAGACCGTTGGATCGAGGATCGGAAAAGGCGAGCCGCCGCCGCTATATGCGCTATTCAACCCCGGCAGCGGCCCCCATGTAGCGGCGTAGTATAATTGCGCCGCGCCGCTACCGCCCGCGATTTGCAAGTCGTGCAAGTGGGGAGCCAATTGCGCAAGGCTTTGTGTCGTCGTCTCCGCGCCGCCGTTCGAACCGAGAGCGTGCGCGCTCAGACCCGCGCCTGTGCCGGCAACCGCAAGCGAGCGGCCTAGTGCCTTCGGAATTACCAGCCGCCTGTTCGCAGTAAAATCCGCAGCGGAGTTCGCGCCGCGCGCGACGGTCGTGCCCGCGCTGTCCTGCACCACGAGAAACGAAATGTTGTCGTAGAGCAATTGATAAAGCGGCTGCGTGTCGGCATTGGCGCGCGTGGTGGCGTTCGATGCCGCGCTGCCGATTGAACCATCGTTTGCAAATATCCAGCCTGTTTGCGCGTTGACCTGAAACGTCGCCTTTGCATCGCCGGTTCGAAAGCCAGACAACCCGGCATCGCCAGCGTCAACGTACTGCTTGGTTGCTGCCTGCAGCGGCGCAGCCGGATCGGCGTACAACACCAGCGGCCCCGGCCCCGTCATTGCGTCGCCAGCACGCTTCACAAAGGCGATCTGATCCAGCACCGTCGCCGTCCACACCGTGCCGTCCCACTTGTATTGCGGCACGCCGGGCACAGCCGGAACGGGATAAAAATCGCCAACGGTTGGTGTGGCCGGAAAGTCGAGGTGGGCCATCAGAACCTCGCATCCGCAGTGGCGTGAACACCTAAACTGTGCCCAATAATTTCAGAATTAACGCCAGATGCCACGATAACAAACCCGCGCGTACTGGGATCACTCACCCCAACAGAAGCACAATCAGAGTTGTTTGCGAAATTGCGCACCAGTGAATTAGCAACCACTGGATTGCGTTGAAGAATGGTTGGGTTCGCACGCATCTCAACTGGAAATCTAGCAAGCAGCTTCGTACCAAATCCGCTACTGCCAACGCTGCTAGCTGTCAGCATACCGTCATAGGCTATAGGTCCGTACCCTACAGAGATGTTGTGCGGAAATGTCTTCCAATAATATCGCTGACACAGCAGCAATTCCTGATCGAACGGGCGCATGATCATTGGCGATTGCGCGGCGGTTGGTGCGCTCGTCCCCGGCAGCACGATGACGCCGCCGATCCGAAACACATCCGACGTTGAAGCGATGGCATTGATCTGGCCGGGAGCGCAGATATAGCTTCCAGTCACCCAAGTGTTCGCCGACGGCGCGGTGTAGGTCGTGCCGCACGCCATGCCGAAAATCACCGAGAGGCCGAGTCCGTTTGTGGAATCCCAAGCGCCGTCAGGGCATCCGGGGATCGTTACCGTGTTGAACTGCGGGACGTTGGCAACCGCGTGGGTGTAGGTGGTGCCATAGAAACGATCACTGGTGGCGTTGCGAGCAGCCACAGAATAAACGCCGGGTCTGGCGTGGTTCGTCCAGAATCCAATTGTGATCGGTTGCTTTAGAGTTGCGTTCCCCCATGCCAGCCGCGACACCCGATAGCCTTCGATCTGTTGGATCAGGCAAGCATAGCTTGTCGCAGCCATCACCGCGTCTGCCGTTGTGACAACCGCATAACAGGCGTTGCGTAGACCGGGAAACCATCCGGCGGCGATTTGCGCGCAGCCCATGACCGCAGGCCCGCCCTTTGCAAACAGCCACTGATCGCAGGCATATCCGGCGTTGGTGGCGTTGGTCACCTTCTCCTGCGAAACATCGAAGCTGCCGTTTATTTGAAGACCGTTGTAGGCTAGCGCGTCGAAAGGCGCAGCGGCTGAAGCGGCTGGCGCTGGCGTTGCCACCGCCTGCACCCATTGCGGCGCGCCAACCCCGTCGTTGTATCGGACGAACAGCGTGCCGGTGGTGCTGTTCCACCACATGGTGTTATCGGACGGCGCGGGCGGTGGCGTATCGCTGATGATCAGCGAAGTGCCCGTGCCCGCCGCACCCTGCGGCCCCTGTGGCCCCATTGGCCCAGTGAGATTAGCGCGCAACGTCCATGTGCTACCGACTAACTCCCACACCTCGCCGTCGGTCGTGTCGAAATACAGATCGCCGCTCGCCGCGCCCGGCACCGAGATGGTCGTCGGGTTGCCCGCGCCGGTAACCCATTTCTCGCCGGCAGCCCCTTCCGGCCCCGGCGAGCCCTGCGGTCCTGTCTGCCCCGGCGGGCCGGGCGGCCCCGGCGGTCCAACGAGAGAGGCCACGACGACAGTGTCGTTGTCTTCATCGGTGCCGATGATCTCGACATTGTCGGCGACAGTGACGGCGACTTCACTCATCGCGTCGGGCCGGCGTTGTTGGTCAGCAAGCCGGTCCAGATGCGGACCTTGTTGCCGTTGCGGGTGAGAATGTTGGATTGATCGAAGTCGCCGAGCCCGAGCCGCTCAAGAACGTCCTGCGTTATCTTGATCGTGAACATCCCGTTGAACGGATCAGTCAGCACAATCTCGCCGGTGTCGGTGCCGAGCCGCAGCACCGCGACGTTGTCCGTCGCGCGCCGCCGCAACATCATTTCCATCTCGCCGCCGGTGATGTCGATCGGCTCACCGGCAACCGTGATATATTGAAACGTCCGATAAAAGTCGGCGTCGTTGGTCACGGTGATGTTGACGGTCGTCACGTTTCAAAACTCCGCGTCGATCTGGTCTTTCGTCTTGATCTGACCGCTGGCGATCTTTCGGGCGATCGCGGCTTCCGTCGACCACAGCCCTTCGACATGCTCGCCAACGGCTTTCGCCAAGTCTGCGATGCCTTGCCGATCCAACTCGATGAAGCCGTCGCGCGTCTTCACGTTGACGATGGCGTCATCGTTGACTTGCGCATAGGCCAGCGCGCGCGTGATGCGGGCTTGGCTTTCGCGATCGGTGTCCACCGTGTTGCCGTTGAAGTCGATGCCTTCGACCTCCCTCGCATAGCGAAGCTGCGCGGCATAATTCATCAGCGCACCGGCAGGCGAGATTGCAAGCCCGTGCGGCGCGAGTGTCTCGGCGAGGATGGCGTCGGTTTGCGCGCCGGCTTCGTCGACCGGCCAGCGCATCGGCGCGCCAAGCGTTAGAAATTCCGCATAGCCGGGATCAGCGGTCGTGACGATTTGTTGCAGTGGTCCTGAATAGACCCGGTCATCATCGGCCAGCCAATAGTGCTGCGCCGGATTGATACGTCCCAGTATTTGGTTCATCGGTAAATTCCTCCGTTAGCAACTCCACCCGCAACGGTGCCGGGAAAGTAGTTTGGCCCGCCGACATTGGTGTCGACCCAACCGCCATAGTTCGCGTTATAGCGTTGACCACTGACGCCAGACCCGCCGTTGAAGATCACGCCGGTCGAGCCGATGATCCCGGTGGTGCCCATTGCCAGCGCGAACGATCCCGCCAGAGCTATCGGTGCGTCGATAAAGAGTTCGAGGCCCTGTCCGAGATAGCCGCACGTAATCGAGCCGCCCGCCGCATACAGGAAGAAGTCGCTGGCGCTGCCGTTCGAATGGAACGGCGAGCCGACGTTGATCTGCCCGCCAGAAGTGATCAGTGCCAGATCGCATTTCCCGAATGTAACGCCTGCCTGAATATTGATGGTGGCATACTGAAAGGCAACAACGCCGCTCGATCCCGGCCCGATGTGTTGGCCGCCGGTTGCCTGCAACTTCACATAGCGAATAGACAATGTGTTGTATGAGCCGCAGCCCGCCGCCCATTGCGTGCCGCCATCGATGACAACGGACGTGGGCGTCAGCGTGTCGCCTTCAACAATGATCGGCGGGATCGAATAGAACGGCAACGTGAAGCCGACATAAGACCCGGCGGCGATCTTGATGGTGATGGCGTTCGGTCCCGGCGCGTACAGACTGGCCGCATTGACCGCCTTGGTGATCGTCTTGAAGGGCGCTACAGGCGTCAGCCCGTCGTTGGTGGTGTCGTTTCCGGTCGCGCCGTTCACATAGAACGTAAACGGCACCACGACCCTCTGCCTGTTGCTCAACCCAAAGATCGCCTTCAGCAATTGCTGAAGATCGGCTTCGCTCGGGTTTTGACAGACCGCGTTGTTGAAATCGATCAGCCCGTGATCAGCCGCGTACTGAATGACGGCGACGATCTCGCGCATGTCATGCTCGATGCTCGCCGCCGGCGGGATCGAGCCCATCGTGCCGGTCGTCGGGTTGCCGTTGATGTAAGGCGCGTTCGGATCGCTGATGCCGTAGGGCTGTACGTATTTCATTGCTGCTTCCTTGAGGGCTTACGGCGTTCCTGCCATAGGATCACCGGGTGCTTCCATTCCGGAATAGTCGAAGATGATTTGCGTGTGCGCGGGCTTGTAGCGGTTGAGCAAACATTCAAGATCGTTCGCGAGCCCGATGCGCAGATGCGGATCGACGCCGGTCTGTCCGCTGGTGACGCGAAACCAGATCAGCGCCTGACCGCTCACATGCACGGTCCAATAGAAGCGATTCGCCGGCGGCCCGAGCCCGTACTGCGGCCACGCTGAAAGCTCGTCCTCGACGATCGGCACGCCGGCATCGTTGAGGATCGGCTGGCCCCATTGGTTGTACATGGGAGTCGAGCCGTCGCCGTAGACGCGACTGTCGCCGCACTGATCCATGCCGACGACCCACACACGATATTCCGAGATGGTGATCGTGTAGCCAAGCTCAGCCGCCATATCGATGAAGAACTGACGCGACTGCGCGCCAAGCATCGTCATCCGTCGGATCAGTTCGCGGTGCCGCTCGTCGATCGATTGCGGTGCTTCATAGCAGGGATCGGGCAGGCCCCAGTTGCGTTCCCAGTCCAGCAAAAGCTCTAGCGTTTTGCGCGGATCGCTTTCCTGTTCGAGCAGATCGCCGGCGCGCCGATCGACCTCGCCCCAGTATTTCGCCAGCCCGCGACACGCGAGATCGAGCGTCGAGCCGAGCGTGCGCGGCCACGCCGGACCCTGCGGCAACAGTTGCAGAAATGCGCTGCCGTAGTCGTCTCCGGATCGGCGAACGTGGCGATCGCTCATGATGTTGGCGGCGCTTCAAACAGCACGGTGCCAAGCACGGCCATGTGCCCGAGCGACGGCATCGGGTGGTCATCGTTGTTGACCAGCGTGAACGACTGCACGCCGGGCGCGTTCATGATCGCGTAGGAAATCCACGCCGCATAGATCGTCTGTCCCGGCGACGCCATTTCGAACAGCATATCGCGCAGGCTCTTCTCGATCGCGCCGGCAACCTCTGCCGTGTCGGGCACAACGCTGGCGATCGTAACGTCGATGAATTCCTTGATCGGTGCCATGACGTAGCAGCCCATGACGGTGACCGGGCGCATGCTGTCGATGTAGTTATGCACGGTCTGCACATCGCTCGCCGTCGGCCAGCCGTCATCGTCGGCGCGCAAGTCGTCCATCAGGAAGCGAACCGTGATGGTGCCGGGGCCTTGCTCGGGCGCGGCCCACGCGCGCGTCACGCCCGGGACCGCGAGCGCCCACGTCACATAGTTTTCTTGGCTGCCGCCCATTGGCGGGTTGCGGATGCGCTGCAGGATGCGCATGCGCAATTGCTCGTCAGTCTCGATGTCGGTGCCGCCGTCAAGCTCGATCACCGTCACGGTGACATCGACCCCGGTTACGGCTACCGCGAGCGACAGCGCTTCGCCTTCCTCGACGTTGCCGGCACTGCCGGCATCGAGCGCGCGCACCGGCGCGTTGGTGGGCCCGGTGCCGATGATAATCTCGGCGGTCGTCTCATAGGAAACGTCAGAGCCGCCTTCGAGCCGTGTCGCCAGCGGCACCACGCTGCCGTCGGTCCCGGTGAACGCGACCGTGCCGTCGGCGAACGTCGCCATCTTGCGCCCGGTCGTGCCGTCGCCGTTGATCAGCCAGATGTCGCCGTGCCGATCGAGCCACTCAGTCTCGGCGGTGTCGGGCAATAGCTGCAGCGCCAGCCAATCGAGATACTGCAAATTGAGATGGCACAGCCCGCCCTGATTGTCGGCCAGCACGCGCAGCACGCTATTCGGGATCGATGCATCAGCACCCGGCAGCGTCGCGCGCACGTAGTCGCGCACAACACTGCGCACTTCCCGAAGCGTAGGGGTTGCCCAAGGCATTTCTGAATGTCCTGAAAAGTTTGGCTCAGCTTTCGATGATGCCGGCCCACAAAACCTGATAGCGAAGATCGACCGCCAGATCGGGGCCGCGATAAAGCCGGATCAGCGCGGTGATGCGCTCGCGCCCGACGCGCTCGACCTTGATGTCCATGCGCGTCGCGACGCGCCGATCGATGAACGGTTGGATCGCCTCGCGAATGTAGTTGTCGACGCGCACTAGCGTTGAGCCCTGTTCGGCACCGGCCCCAACGATCTTCTCGCGCCGCATCAGCCACAGCCGCGTGCCGATCGGCCAGCCGTTCCAGATCAGTTCGGTGTCGAGATCACCCCACCAGCCGCGCCGATCGGTCGAGTCCGGATCGGGCAGGATGTCGGTGCGCTTGGCGGTTCGATCGGTGCCGAGCGCGACGATCACGGCGGTTGCCAGCGCGTCCTTTTCGTCGAGTGATCCGTTGCTCAATAGCGACCAGTCGACCGACACCTCGCTTTGCGCCGGATAGTCGCCCTGTTGCACAAGTCGGATGTCGGTCATTTAACGCTCGTTGTCGGGCTGCCTTGCGCGGTCTTCGGATTGCAATGCTCGCCGCCAGCTATCGGACAAAGCGCGTCCGGGTTTGCGTTGTCGGGCCGATGCACGACCACGCGCTTGCCTTCGATGTAGACGCTGCTTGACGCGATCAGCGCGCCTTCGCCGTGCGTATCCAGATCGCCTTCGACCGCCCACAGCCTGCCGTCCGACTTCACTGTGCTTTGCCCGGTGACGACGGTGGTCGCCCCGCATGTACGCAGATCGCCGTGACGATGAACCGGCGGCATCAGTTGTGATCGATCTTCGGGGCTTCGTCTTTGACTTGCTCGGTGGCCTTGTTGTGAATCACCTTGCCGGTGAAGAACCACTTTTCTTCCTTCACGTCGAAATAGCCCATGACCTTGTCACCGGATCGAAACTCGATGCGCCCCTTGGTGCAGCGAATCTCGGTGTTGACCGTCTCGCCTTCGTGCTTGTAGTCCTCGTTTTTCTTTTTGATGTCGGCTGCGTAGGTCGCCCACTCTTCCGGCGTCAGGATTCTGCCGTTTGCGTCTGTTGCCTTGCCCTGCGGCTTCTGCCGTTCCTGCTTTTTTTTCTCGACGTGGCGCAAGCTCACCATGCGCTCGACGTTCTTGCCGCCGCCGCCGCTGTCGCCGGCCTTGCTCTGGCTTTGCTGGCTCTCGTCGGGCCCATCAAGCGACAACATGAACAGCCCGGCGCGGCGCATCAGAGTCATCTGGCCGATGTCGTCGTATTGCGAATTCTCGCCCGCCTTCAATCCCAGTGGGCGATGCCGGCGATCGTCCATCATCGAAGCGATCGGGTGCGAGCGGTTGCCACCGATGAAGTTGATGATTGCTTCGGCGCTTTCCTCGATCTGGCCGTCCTTGCCTTTCTTGGCCGGCAGCACAACGCTGGAAAAACCATAATTCTGCGGAGCCTCGACCTTGTCACGGCTTTCACCCTTCATGAAGTTGCCGCCCATCTCCTGCATCAGCGAACCGTCATCGACCTTGTCGACGATCGAGCGCGCGCCGCCGGCGCTGAATGCACGAAAGGCTGTCATCAAGGGAGTGTAGCGATGCATGGTTCCTCTCACGCGCTGCTTAGTTGAACCGGGTAGGGCTCGGGCACTGTGCTGGCCGTCGGTGACGCCGGCGGCTTGCTGTCGGTCTTCGCTTCGCCGGGCACTTGCGGCACGCCGCGCCGGCCCACGTTCATGTCGCCTCTGTCCTTGAGCAGCCACGGCGCGACCAGTTCTAGCTGTGTCAACGTGCCGCCGCTGTTGTCTTGCGTAAACGTCGCCGTGTCGATCTTCAGTCCCATGTTGAGCATCGCCATCGGTGAGTCGACCGCGATCAGATCGCCGGCGCGCCATAAGCCGCCGCCCGGCATCATCCAGCCCTGCACGGTGATGCTGGCGCGAATCTCGGTGCCCTCGTGCCAGATCGATTCATTCTTGGCGCGATCGGCAAGCTCTGCGATGGTCTTCACCGGCTGTTCTGCCGGCGTGAGCAGCGGGCTGTAGCGCAGCGCGCTGCCGCCGATCTTCGCCCGCATTTCGGTTGCGGCTATGCCGTGCTGGCTGTCGTCCTGCGGTGGCTGGCCGTCGACGATATAGTCGGAATGCATCTGCTCTTTCGAGATCGTCGCCTGACACTTCAGGATGTTGTCGCCCTCGACTAGCTCGGCAGCGACCAGTGACGAATGATTATCGATCAACAGCAAGTTGCCGAAGTGATCGCTGCCCATGACGATGCCCTTGGGCCGGGCGATGCGCTCCAGAAAATTCCACAGGTTCTCGCCATGCTCGACTTGCAGCTTCTCGAACGGGATCGCGTTCAGCACGCCGATGGTCTTCACGCCGACGCCGAACGGCGCGATCACCTTGCGCGCCACCTGTTCGAATGTCTGGCCGTCGAAGTTGCCTTTCTCGTCGATGATGCTGCCGCGTGACGCGTACCACGTCATGCCGACGCCCTGCAGCATGACGCCGTGCGCGCTTGCATCATAGGACGCCTGCCGCAACAGGATCACCCCGGAGATCGCGAGGATGCCGCCGAGATAGATCGCGCACTCGTCGCCCGGCTGAAACTGCAGCTTCTCCCACAGCGTCGACGGCGTGTCGCGCTCGGCTGCGGTGAAGCGAAACTGCGGAAACGCTTCGGTCCAGCGGTGCTGCACGTACACCGATTCCCAGTCGTAGAAACGTCGGCCCCGCACGATCAGCGTTGCGGTTTCCTCTGGCTTGATCGTCATGCCGAAAGCGCTACGCCCAGCGGTTTCATGAAGGCCGGATGCACGACCTTGTTTTCCTCGCGCAGTTCATCGGCCCGCCCGGCATCGTCATAGAGCCGGTGGCCGGCGACCAGCGTCGACAGCGGCGCGGCAAAGCGAAACGCCAGCATGCGCGGCAGCGGGCGCGCGGTCTCGACCAGAAAATGCGTGGTCGCCGCGTGCAGCCGGATCAGCGCCAGATACATGAACGAGTCCATCGCGTCGGCGACGACGTTTTCCAAAGTTGCGAAAGAGTTGTTCAGCCTTTGCTTGGCGGATTCGACTTCCTCGCGGCTGCGGAAGTCCAGATCGCAGATCAGCCGCGCCACATTGGCGAAGCAAAAGTTGAGCAGCGCGTCCTTGATCAGGTTGCCGCCCAGCGTGTTCGGCGTCTCGGCAGCGGCACCGTCATAGACCGCCGCTAGTCCCTGCGTGGTCGCGCCGGCCTCGCGCGCGAGATCGAAGCAAGTGGCGAGCGGCTCGCCGATCGTGTCGTCGTGCAACAGCGTGTCGACATTCCCCAGCAAGTCGCCGATCTCGGTGCGAGCATCCGAGCCGTTGCGGCCATAGTCGACCACTGTAAGCAACAGGTTTTGCATCGCCCGCTCCACGATCGGCTTGGCCTCGTGTGCGTCGATCTTAAACATCGGGGCCAGTGGGCGCTGGTGGCGACTGTGCAACGCCGCGCGTGAGGATGTCGACGTTGCGGTTGCGCATCTCTTGATAATATTTGATCACTTCATCGCGGTTGTCCGGCTGCGGCTGCTTCGGCGGCGCGCCAAGCTCAACGAACGTCATATCGAACACGCAATAGCCGCCGGCGCGATCTTCCTCTGTGACCCGGTAGCGCGGGCACATCACCACCATTTCGTTGTAGCTCGCGCCCTTCATCGTCGGCAGCTTCAGCGGGCCGGGCTCGCCGCTCACCAGTTCAACGCTCAGAAGATCGCGCGCGAGCCGATAGTCGGTGTTGTAAAGCTGCGACCCTGACTCCGCGCCCGAGCCAGTGGCGTTGTACGGATACTGGATGCAATAGCCGCGCACCGTGAACTCGAACGCCTTGCGCCCCATGTCTTCCGCGTAGGGCAGATTCTTTTTGGGAAACTCGTGCATCACGACGCGCCGTCCGCTCTCGACCGCGTTCGCATCGCAATGAAAGAACGCGCCGCGAAACGATGCCGGCTGCAGATCGGCGCGCCACGGGCTCTTGATCTTGCCGTCGGGGCTGTAAGCGAGATCGCGGATCGTTGCCATTAGATCGAAGCCTGTGCGTCGTCGGTGACGCGGCTGGAACGCGCCGGCTCCATCTGCGTCTGCCGATCGATCTCGGTTTTCTTGAACAGTCCGTCACCGGACGCGTCCACCTTGGTGCCGCGCGGGGCGTTCACGTCAACCTTGAGTTTGCCGTTTGCGGAGACGCGAGTCTCACCGCCGCGATCAAGCGCGGTGCGATCTAGCGCCGCGCCACCTTCGCCGGCTTCGCCGACGTTCGGGCGATAGAACTGAAATTGCCGCGTGTTGTATTGGCTGACGCGCTTCGACTGATTACCGCCAAGCCCTGCAAACTTTCCGCCGCCGAGCTTTTCATTCAGGATCGTCACATGGCTGCCAGCCTCGCCAGTGCGACCGCTGCCGCGCCGTGACCACCCCGGGCGCGCGACAGCAACGTCGCCGGGCTGCGCGTCCTCTGCCGAAACCTCCGTGCCCGAGTTGCGCCAGTTCGAAGCCAGTTGCCAATTTTTTGGTGGCGTGCCGCCCGCTGCTTTGACAGTCGCCGCAGCGAAGTCGCCGCACCATTGATCATGTTGCGGATAGCCCTGCGCCTTCATCCAGTTCGAAAGCTGCGCCGGACCAAGCTGCGCGACCGCTCGCGCCTTCTCCAAGATCGCCCCGGGCACCGGATGATCGCCGCCGCCGCTGTTGGGATTGCTGGTGGTGTCGGCTGCAGCGTAGCGCTCGGCTTGCGCGCCACGCTTTGCCGCCTCGCCTCTGGCGTTCGCCGGGCGCTCGTACAGTCGGCTGACCGCGCTGCCGGCTTCGGCTGCAGTCTTCGTGCCGCGCAACGCATCGCCGGCTTTCTTCTCGCCGTTGTTCAATTCCCAGTTAACGGCGGCAAGCTGCTCTTGATAGGACATCTGCGACAGCGGCTTGCCGAATTGTTTCTCGATCTTGGCCTGCCGATCGGGATGCCATTGCGCGATGCCCTTCGCCTTGCCGCCGTCGCCGGTCGAGCCGGTGTTAAATCCGCTCTCGGCGTTGATATTCGCGGCGAGGCCGGCTGCCTGCTCATGCGACCAGCCCTGACTCTTGAAATACTCCATCGCCTGTTGCGCGCGACTGCCCGCAGCCGAGCCGGCTGGACGCGCGGCGCTCGCCGGCGTGTCGCCCGCGCCCGGGCCCGTGCCGGGGCCGACTTGGCTTCCGTTCGGCGCGGCACCGCCACCGCCGCCCGGCACTTGGATGTTGCTCGGCAGCCCGCCGCCGCCCGGCATCTGGAAGCCGCCGCCGGTTGTCAGCGATGCGCGCTGGAAGCCCGGCATGCCACCGCCGCCGCCACCGCCGCCACCGCCGCCGCCACCGCTCAGATAATTCTTGAAGTCGACCATGCCCTCGAACACGCCGACGCGAATGGCATCCTTGAACATGCCGCCGCCGCTGCTTCGCGTGTAGCCGCCGTCGTCATCGCCACCTAAGCTCGCCTTGATCACGCTCGCGCCGGCGAAGCTGCCGCCGCTGTAGGACATCTGTTTAGCCGGTGGCGTTAACCCGTGATAATATTTGTTTTTCCCCTCGGGCGTCATCTCCGGTGCCCAGTCGGGCCGGTTGGTAAACGAATCCCAGATGTTGCTTTCGCCGCTTTTCCACTTCTCTTCCCATTTTTTCTTGTTCTCTTCCGACGTTTCAATGCCAAAGAACTTTTGCAGTCTCGGGTCCATGCCCTCGCTGATGGCCTTCTTTGGATTTGTCACCAGCTTGTAAATCTCGATCATTCCCTTCGCGACTTTCGAGACTTCCTTCAATGCATTCTCACCGAACGCCTTGCCCCAATTCTCGCCGGTGAGGCCAAGCTGCGTATTCAAGTCCCGCATCAGCGGCAACAGCCCGGTCTGAATCGCTTGGATGAAATCGTTATATTGCTTGTTGATCTTCACCATCTCGGTGTTGAAGTCCCGAGACGCCTGCAACCGTGACGCATATTCCGCTCTCTCGGCGTCGGTCGCGTCCTTTAGATCAGCCTTGAGTTGAACAAGCACTGAAGGGTCGAGCTTGAGGCCGCCAATAAATCTGTTGCGCAATTCGGCGGCCATTCCGGCATTGCCGCCGGTGCGCGCCATCTCTGCTTCGAAGACGTTATTGGCGGCGGTGATGACTTCGTTCAGCGCCTTCGCCATCTCGCCACGGCTGGCAAAGCCGGTGATGCGTGAGATGAACGCCGCCATCGCCGCCGGATCGCTGACCGCGCCCTTCATCAGGTCTTCGCGTAGCTTGCTGCCTGATCGACTCAGTTCGGCAATCGCGTTCTGGAAGTTCGTCACGGTTTGCGCGGCGGCGTTCGGATCGACGCCGACGAGCTTCATCTGCTCGACGAGGCCCTTGAGGTTTGCGCCGGCGACGCCGAATGACCGCGCCGTGGCGTCGAGCCGGATCACTTCATCGGTGAACTTGCGCAGCCCTTCGAGCATGAAGTTGCTGATGAAGCCCGCCGCGAAAGCCGAGAACGCGGTCGCCATCGAGCGGCCCATCGACTGCAGCGCGCTCGATGTCTTGGCCGCGCTTTCGCGCGTCTGGCCCATCTTGACGTTGAGTTGCTCGACCTCCTTTGTCATCCGCGCGATCGCGTCGCGGTTCTCCTGCCCGCCCAAGGCGCGCAAATGTTGACGCAGCGTTGCCAGCCCGGTCGACGCGTTGTCGATCAAGGTGACTGTAAGACGTAGCTCTTCGAATTCAGCCATCGTCGTCGTCGCTGCTTATTCGTTGTTGCCGCCGCCTGATCTCGGCAAGCGTGATCGTGTAGTGCAGATGAAGCTGCACCTCATCGAGCGGCATGTTGAGGAACACGTCTGGGGCTTGGTGGTAGTGCAGGGCGAGTCGGTAGCAATCGAGAATTAGATCTTTCTCGTCGCCTACCAAGCGTCCGGCACGGGAAGAAAAAAATTGCGTAGCCGATACGCGCACGACGCCCAGTCGCGCGGGTCCATTGTTTCGAGGAAAGGAGTCATCACGCCGCTAAGCGCCGTCATCATCAGCGTCATCTTGCGCTCGTCCATGATGACATCGCCGTTGACATCGATACGAACTGGCAAGCCGTTGCGGTTGATGTCCGCGCCGGTGGGCTGCCGGAACGACAACTCGCGAATCTCTTCGCCCTTGTTATTGCGGATCGCCTTGTTCATGAGCTTGACCTTGATCGGCCATTTCTCGACGTAGGGCTCGGGCTCGGGCGGCGACGGCTCGGGCTGCGGTGTTGCATCAAGCTCAAGATCAACATCCGGCTTCGCCACCGGCTCATCGGCAACGAAGCCTTCACGCACTGGTTTGTTCATAGCGTTTCCTTAAAGCTGGATTTCCTCGCACCACAGACCTTCCCAGCGCACGCGCGCTTGGCCGTCTCTGGTGTTGCCTTCCAGCGCGCTTTTGCACGTCGCGCCGGCGAGCGTGTATTGCTTCTGGTTGGCAAGCTGCGCCACGACCGTGACATCGGTCTGCGCGTCGAGGTCTTCTAAGTTGATCTCGGCAGTCAGCGAGATGTCACCCTCGATGTACGGGACGCGCGGCAATTCCTGATAGCCGTGAACGCCGTCCTGCCCGGCGATCATGGTTCGCTCTGTCGGGCTCGGCGAGACGGTGAAGTTGCCGCGCAGTGGAAGTTGATAGCCATCGACCATGACGAAGGCGATGCCAGCGAAGCGCTGTGCCATTTCAGACTCCTGTTTCTAGGAAAAGAGCGGGCCGGGTGGCCCGCCAAGTCTTGGGGGAAAATCAGGCTGCGGCGGCGCGACCAGTGACGCCCACCGGCGGGCCGATGATCTCGTTGTCGAGGCCGCGATCGTATTGCAGCCGGAACTGCGCCAGCACCGCGAACACGCGAAGCTGATTGATAAGGTCCGGTGGATAGAGGACGTTCAGCCGGTTGGCGTCGTTTGGGTCACGCTCGACGATCAAGTGTTTCTTGAAGTTGCGCGTGTCCTCGACCAGCCCGTTGAATTCATCCATCCGGTATTGCGCGATGAGTTCGGCCTTGACGATGCCCGGCGTGACGATCGCTTGTCCGGGGCCGAACCGTGTCCCGTCATTGGCGAGCTTGTGCCGGGGGAATTTGCTGGTGATGGCGTGGCGCTGATTGCGCAACAGCCGCGCCAAGGTTGCCAGCGTGGTGACAAGCTCATAGGCGTCGTCGAGGTTGCCATAGAGGTTTTTTTGATAGGTCGTCTGCTCACGCGCGAGCATCGGCTGATTGTCCGATCCGGTCTTCTGGATCGCGATGCCGTTGAGCGCGAGTGAGTTCAGTTCGGCGAACATGAAGCGATCCTGCAGTGGCGCTGGCTTGATCTGGTTGAGCGACAGCGATTGCAGCGGGCGGGCCGGGTCGTTGATCAAGGCGCGCTGTGCCTTGGCCGCGTAGGCGGCAGCCCATTCGAACGCCGGCGACGGGCTCGTCGTCTCGATGCCAAGCACCGACATCACGCCGGAATTGCGCGAACCGCCGAACGTCAGCAAGTCCGCATACAATCCGCGCTTGGCCGAGAACACATGACCGTAAAGCTGACGCTGCCAGCCCCAGCGCCCATCATCTGAGAAACCATATTCGTTCTCCCAAACGCCGAGCGATGTCGCGTCGCTGTAGGGCATCGCGACATATTCGAACTCCCGCTCGCCGAGCGCGTCGACCGCGTTGTCCATTGCCGGCACGCCGGTGCCGCCGGTCAGCAAGCCGGTGGCGGGCATGGTGATGCCGAGTCCGATCGGTGTGATCTCGCCGCCGATCGTGCCGAAGTAGTTCAGCCCGACGGTGATCTCGTTGCCGCTGACGCCCTTCCACAGCGCGGTGATGGTGACGTTTGTCGGCGAGCCGACGGACGACACCGGCAAGTCTTCGTTCTCATTGATCGCCGCCGAGATCGCGACGTTGATCTCGTTCACCGTGTCGGAGACGCCGACGTTAACCGGGACATGCACGCCGCCGATGTAGAGATGTAGCGTTCCCGGCTCGGTGGGCGTGCCGGTGATCGTGATCGTGCCCGTTGCGGCAGCGGCACCGGCGGGCTCGGCGAGCGGCAAGCCGTACACCAGCCCCGACGTGTTGTTGTTGTAGAACGCCTTGAACATGCGCGCGAGTTCAGAGCCCTGTCCGAACGCGACATCGGCCTGCGCTTGGCTGCCGATCGCGATCGGGATGTCGGCGGTTGCTTCGCCGGCGGCGATCATGGTGCCGACGAGCAGCGCCGGCTGCTTCAGCACCGGCAGCCCGGCCTTCGACGGGTCAACCTCAACCCAGTAGAGCGGCACTTTGATTTCGGCGGGGATTTGCGAAAACGAGATAGGCATGACGATGCTCCTGATGAAAGCTGTGCGAGGGTTTGCCGGCCTTTACGTTGCCGACGAGCCCGGCGGGTTCTGCGGGGGAGTCGCCGGCTGCGGTTGTGCCGTCGGCTGTTGCTGTGGCGGCTGGCCTTGCTGCGGCGTCGTCGGCGCACGCCGTCCTTCGTCACGCTCGCGCTTGCCTTCGCGATTCACCGAGCCGTCCTTGATGCGGCGGCGGGTGAACTGATCGAGCGGCCATTCGACCGAACCGCTGGCCGGAAACTTGACGCCGTTCGGATGCTTGAGCGCCTTGCGCAGTTCATCGCTCGCCGGCGTCACGCGCACGCGCTCCAGCGGCGGGTTCAGTTTCTTCATCTTTTCCCTGCGCTCATCGAGTTGCTTTTCGCGCAGGCTCTTCTCGCCTTCCTTAGCTGCCATGATTGTCCTCACGGGTTGGCGAGCCGACGGACGCCGGCGCGCTGTGGTCTTGCACTTGCGGGGGAGTTACGCGGCGGCTCTCGCGGTGGCCGGCGTGAACTCGTATTCGGTGATGATGCGTTGCACTTCGTCGATCGGCGGGATGGTGCCGTCATGCGAAAGCGGCACCGTCTCTTGATGAATCCGCAACAGATCGTCGGTGATGATCGGCGGGAAGGTGGCGCTGTAGAGAACTTGCGCCTCATACTGCAGTTCGCCGATCGGCGTTTCGTTTATTCCGATCTTGTCCCAGTTGAACTTACGGTTGCCGCCCTTGATGCCCTCGATGCGGATGCCGTCGGGCAAGGTGACCACGCCGGCGGGCGCGCGCGTGTCGATCAGGTTCATGATGTACTGATCGCGCCAAAGCCCGTTCATGATCTCCCAATAGGCGGCGTCGAGCTTCTTCTGGCTCTCGATCGGATCGTTGTTCTGGATCACCACCGAGAAGCCGATCGTCATCTCGTTGTCGAAGCGCACCTCGCCGGCGTTGGCGTCGCCGTCCGCTGTCAGAGTCTCGCGTATGAAGTAGACGCCGAGATAGGGCAGCACTTCCGGAATGAGCGGCATCTGCTTGGTGCGCCGCGACTTGAACCCGGCGAAGAACGGCAGCGTCACCGTCTTCGCATAGAGCGTGTCGCAGATCACCAAGCCATAGCTTTGCGAAGTGAAAACCTCTGTCACGGCTTGGCCGCTCCGTATTTGCGGAGCGCGCATGTGATCAGCCCGCCGTCGTCGTCGGTGTCGGTGATCTCGAACTCACCGACGGGCGCGCCGTTGCAGTCGTAGGGAATCGTCACGCGATCACCCTGCATCGGTGGGTTGGCGTATTCGGCGGCGCGGATGTCGAGAATGGTCTGCTGATCGGAAAAGATCGAGCCGTCGATCATCTGCACGTCGACCGGGCCGGTGATGAAGATGCCCCGCCCGCCGTAGGCAGGCGCGCCCGGCTGCGAGACGACCGGCGTGAACGTCACCGGCACCGAGAACATATCCTGACACGGCAGCTTCACCAGCGTGGAATAGTTCACCGCCATCGCATCACCATTTGACTTCGCGCCGCAGCAATTCCTGCATGCGCACTTCCAGCTTGTTGAGCAGCACCGGGCGCAGGATCGGATGCTTGCCCGCCGCGCGCACCGTGCGCCGGCGCTGCGGCAGCGCTGACCGCTGCGCTTGCGTGCGCCCGCGCGGCCATATCCGCGTGATCGCCGCCGTCGGGTTGAGGATTTCGGTGTTCGGGTGCTTGCGCTTCATGTCGTCGACTTGCCATGCCGTCAATTCCGCCGGCACCGGCACGGTCTGCAGCGTGTTCATCATCTTTACGATGCGATCTTCGATCGCCATCGTCTCGATCAGAATCTCGAAGCCCATCAGACTTCCAGCCGGCTGTAGTGATAGAGCAGGGCGTGCGCGGCGCGCAGCGACTCGGTGCCGCCGCTGGTGCTGGTCGATGAGCCGCCGCCGGTGTTCGGATCGAAAAACATCACGCGCTGATCCTTGTGGCTGATCGACTTGATGCCGGCGGTAGCCTCGCGCTGCGCTTCGGTGCGACCGTTGCGCACCAACAGCCCGGCGATGTTTTTGAGATCGTCCGGCGCTTCGTCCGGCAGATTGTAGCCGCCGGTATAGGTGACGACGATCGGCTCGGCGCGTGAGCCGAACAGCGACAGCTTGCCGGACGCTTCCTCAAATTCGTAATCGGTGCCGGGTATGAGCGCACCGCGCGGCGCTTCGACGCTCTCGATGTCCTCTTCCTTCGCCGGAAAGTGCGACAGAAACAGCCGCCGGTCGTTAATGTCGCGCCAAGTCTCGCGCACCTTTTCCCGCGCGAACACGCGGTTAGCGATGTTCGATGCGTAGGCCGAATAACCATCGATCATCTGTTGCAGTTGCGGGTCGCTGGTCGTGTCGCCGGTGGCGATGCCAAGCATGATCTTCAGTTCGTCGAGCGAGATCAGCGCGAAGCTGGTGGCCGGTTCGAGTACCTTGATGGTTCGGTCTGCCATTGCTCAGCCCGCGTCGTCCTGAAACTGCTCGAACAGATCACGCAGATCGAGCGCCGCGCCTTCGCTGCCGTCGGTCAGCACCGGCTTGGCGATGTAGCTCTTGCGATCGATCAACCAGCGCTCGATGCCGGGGCCGCTCGGGCCGCGATCGCCGCGCGGACCTTGCACGCCTTTTTCGCCCTTGCCGCCGTGCGCCGTGAGCAGTTGCCAGCCGTCGCCCGGGATCGGTCCCGGGTTGTCGCGCTTGGCGATGAAGCTGCCCTTGTTGAAGGCGACGATGTCGAGCCCGCGATATTGCTCGCCGTCGCTGTAGGTGCCGCGCACGCGCGGCGATGCGCCGTCGAGCCCCGGGCGCGCGAGGCAAAGCCAGTCGGTGTGCGGCGGTGCCTGTCCGGTGTCCTTGCTTGCCTGCCAGAGCCCGCCGCCGTGGGCGACGACTTGCGCCGCGTAGTGAACCGCGCCGGGCTCGTACAGCTTGGCGATCGGCAGCAAGCCGATCGGGCCACGCTCGCCGATGTCGCCCTTCTCGCCGCGCTCGCCGATCTCCCCGCGCGCGCCTGCGGGCCCGGGCGCACCCGGTGTGCCCGGATCACCCGCCGGGCCGGCTAACCCAATATCGCCTTGCGGACCTGTTCCACCGTCAGCGCCGCGCTCGCCGGTGAGCCCAATGGGTCCGGCTGGCCCGATGTCGCCGGCGGGGCCGGCGGGGCCACCAGCGCCCTCTGCGCCGCGTTCCCCAGCGGCTCCCACGGGCCCAGCGGGGCCGGTTTCGCCAGCGGGTCCGGCGTTGCCGGCTGGCCCTTGCTCGCCTTGGATTCCTTGCTCACCTTGTGTCCCTCGCTCACCTTGCGCACCCGGTGCGCCCGGCTCACCGTTCTTCACCAGAGCCAGCCGCGCGTTCACCAGTTCGAACACCTCGCCGCGCAGCGTCGCCGCTGCCGCGTGCATCTTGCTGATCTCGCGCTGCGCCTGCGCCTCGATCAGCGCGCGCTCGCGTTCCCAGTGCCGGCGTTCCTGCGCCAGCGTCTCGCCGAGCGCTTCGCGCCACGCGTCAAGCAGAGCGTCGCCGGCTGATCCTTGCGGCGGCTCTGAGTATATTTCTGACTTCCCGTTGGACGCTGTCATTGCCTTCCCCTTTGGGCGGTGCAGGCTTCGGCGCTTCAAGACCCAGCGCGGGCGGGGCCCCCGGCGCGCTGCCGGGCCCGGGCGTTGTCGGGATCGCACCCGCTGCAGAGAGCGGCACGACTTGCTGTTGGACTCTCGGTTCATCCCCGTATTCGACGGCGTCGAGCCCTTCGCGTTCGCGCGCTTCGTTCGGCGCATAGATGCCGCCTTGCACGCCACGCGCCAGCGCGTCGATGCGATCCTTCATCGCCGAACGCAGCAACGCTTCGGTGTCGAATTCGACATACTCGTCGGGCTGCCCGTCGAGATTGAAGAACAGCCCGAACGCCTCTTCGATATGATTGAGCGCAAAGCCTAAGCCGGTGGCGCGCCACGACTGCATCATCGCTTCGGTTGAATTCATCGGCGTGCCGCCGAGCCCGAGCAGCGGCAGCGGAATGCGGTAGGCCAGCGCGACGTTCTGGCCCGACAGCTTCATGATCTCGGCAAGCTCGGCGTCCTTCGCGCCCATCGCCCACGGCTGCACCTTCAAGCCGGCGGTGAGGATCGGCGTGCCGCCTTGCTGCAAGCCCCGCACCTGTTCGTTCCAGCGATCGCGCAACGCTTGGACCTGATCCTTGTCGAGTTGCAGATCGGTCGACAGCACGGCGGAAGGCCGCGCTTGATTCATGTAGAAATTGATTTGCTGTTGCAGCATCGCGTTTGACGCGGCGATGTCGGACGCGGCGGCCTCAATCGGCGAGGCTCCCACCAGCGGCACCGGATAGCGCCGCGAACTGTGCAAGCGGACATGCAGCACGTCGCGCTGCGGCACCAGTATCTCGCCGAAGCGCTCCATCACGTCATTGCCGCCGAGCCGATAGAACACGTCGCCGGTCGAGCGCGCAATCTGCGGCGCGGACTCGCGCGGGTTCATCAGATGAAGCTCGTCGACCTCATAACGATCGTTGCGCAGCGCCAGCGCATAGGCATTGCCGTCCGCGTACAGCGAGCGCGTCAGGTTCAGCATGAAGTCGCTGATCGATTGATACTTGTTCGGCTTGCGCAACAGCCGCGACAGCGCCGACGTGGTGACGCGCTCACGACCGCCTTTGCTGTTCAGCCGCCAGTGATCGCC
>Ga0210380_10000082_pt1 | contig 55577 bp, 77 predicted proteins | sample PLM4_5_coexredo_FD_155476 | JGI IMG/M metagenome (GOLD analysis project Ga0210380, IMG submission 155476) | Groundwater sediment microbial communities from an aquifer in East River, Colorado, USA - PLM4_5_coex redo | ecosystem: Environmental > Terrestrial > Soil > Riparian zone | place: USA...
ACGATGTTGCTGGTCCTTTAGGCGAGCCACCTTTAGCTGTATTCGTTGCACTCGCCTTACTGGTTTCCTTACTTGAAGCACCATCTTTAGATGCACGTTCTCGTTCCGGAGAACCAATTAAACCAGAGTCAGCGGACAAAACAATTCCTTGTCTAGTCGTTACCATTCCTTTCTCAATCACTTGAAGGTTGCCGTTCTGTATCGACCACTCAGAGTTCGATCCTTTCGTAACCTTATCGAGTAAAGTTCTAACCGGACCAAAGAAAGATACGCCATGCTCCCAAACTCGTTCTGCTAAGTTACTTGGGACAACTAACGGGGTATCCATTTTCTTTGCCGCATCTTGAAGTATCTGTTTCGATTTGACACCTTTATCATAGCCAACCGATATAGTCGTGTCGCGTATTTCTGATGCACCGTCACCAAGTTCCAGTTCTGTAATAACATCCGGTAACTTAAATTGAGTCCAGGCAAATGTTACATCTCCGTTAAAGATAAGTTGTGGCCCATCTTGATCTTTATAACCCGCATATAAAACGCAACGAGTTCCTGGTTTCTCTAGTTCTGTTCTCGTTGCTTTAGCTAAATTATATATCTTGATTGAACCTTTGTTCGGATTTTTCTTCGCGCTCTTTTCGATATCGAACTCAATACGCAAGTCTGTTATTTCGATTCCTTTAGCATCGCCTTTCTTTCCAACTAATAAACGATATACTCTATCAAACAGCATTAGCGATTCTCACATCTTGCTCTGTATAATAGTTAAGAAAATATTTGCCAGAAGCAAATCCATCTCTTGGAATTGGTCCACTTCTGAAATCAAATGTTTCAACGATCAACTCTCCTGGCGGCATATCCGAATATTTGAATTGTTTCGTCAACGGATAATTAACTGATAATGATATACGATCAATAACTGTTTGGTAACCAGAGTTACGAATCCCCATTGTCCAATAACCACCAGATTGATTCCAATCCAGAACAAGATAAAATAAAATATCATCAAGCGTAGATTCAATTGCTTGACTATTTAAGTCTGCAACAACAATAGTAAACATTATTTTAATTCCATCTTCGGAACTGCTGGTGGTTTATAAGGTTGTGGTCCAACGGCCCATGGCAATTTTGTTTCGGCTTTGTATTTAGCATAACTCTTTTTACTTGGATCATAATCAGTAGTTTCTTGACCAATTTTCTTACCTGTAGCGCCCGACTTTCCTTTAACGTTCTCACTTCCACTTCCACCGCCAGAATCACCACTAACTTGATCTGGCGGTAAGTCAGCTTGTTTAAGTGAAACCTTTCTGATCTTACGCAGCGTAGCATTAATAGTTAACCATTGGCCACCAGTCTGCGGACTATTGTTTCGATCAAGCGACAGCTTTGTAAAAGCCATTTCTTCATACTTACCGAGACCAGTTACAACGGTAAATGTTTTTCTTTCCTTATGCATCTTCCTTAGTTGATCGACCGCATCGATCATTTTAGAATAGCAAAGAATACCGAACTCAATTCCGAATGCGGAACCTGACGCTATCGCACCATTGATTGAAAGTTCTTCATTACCAGCCGTGATATGATCTGATACATCTTCATCACCATCTTCAACCGGATATTTTGTTACTTCACTGGGAAGTTCTAAACTTTCCGATACGAGAATATCAAGACTTAAATACCCCAACTTACTTTGGCCAATATGAAAGAACATCGAAAGCAAGCCGCTACCAGTAACGTTGCTAAGACTACTTCCGATACTGCTTATTATTCCGCTCATTTAGTTTCTCACAAAGAATTGTTTTCTCTTGGATACAAGATAGACAGTTATAAGTCTTATAATACATTCCATGTCTGATACAAAAATATTCACTGTGTGGGTTGTTCCGCACGTGGTCCCGCTGTATTAATCTGTCTAGAAATTCCACTGATTAGTTGCTCCCCATAGACATTCATTTGACTTTGAATCGCCGAACCAATTTGTGCGGAATCAAGAAGCGTTTCTACTCTGATACTATTGTTTTGAACTAGTGATGGATTAATTTCTGTGTGCTGGACTCGCGGTCCAGCTAACGGATTAAATGCTCCTGGCGATACATTCGGAACGACTGATGGAGTTCGTAACGATTCTGGACCAAGCCACATGCGCTCTCCAAATTTACTTGGTAAATTATATAAATCGATAAGTCCTCCGATATAACGATCTATAATATCGGGTCCATTCGTTTTTCTATTTTGAATATACTCTTGATTTTTCTGTTCACTAGATACAGGATCTTCACCACCAGCCGACCCAGTCAAAAACAATGGTAATAGTGTAGCAAAGAAACCTAGAAGATTGCTAAATGCTCCACTCTTTGGAGTCGTTGCGGCAGCAGCACCACCTACCGCAGCAGTGCCTGCACCACCAACACCTTTAATTGCCGTTTCCGCTGCTACCGCAGCGACTTTAGTTTTAAACAATCCTTCAATGATTCCTTTAAGCACACCCGCGATGATCGGACCAATTGTTACAAATGCACCACCAATAAGTGCAATCGTAGCTGTGATAGCTAAAACTTCAGCTGGAAGATTCGTTTTGAATATGTCCCATTCTTTTCTGAACTCGTCCCAATTCCCTTTCGTTGCTGCATCAAATAATCTAAAGCCTGAGAAAATATCAAGCTTCTTAAAGTTTTCCGCAAGGTCATCAAATGATCCGACCCAAGAACCAATTAAACTGTCCTTACCTTGAATCCAATAAACTAAATCTTGTATCGCAATTGCAACGCCAGCAACAGCACCAGCAATTAAAATCCATTTACCAAGTAACAATGCGTTTGCTGCGGCCCATGCAAGTGTCAATCCAACCACGGTTGACAACGTTCCAATAAGCCAAGGACCAAGCGCAACTGCTAGTGCGATTCCTAAAAGTTCAACAGTAGATTTAAGTCCGCCTAATTCTTTCACTACCGAAAGAATTGAATTACGGAACGTTACCCAAACAAACCAAAGTATTCGTCCAAGGAATATCGATGCATCAGTTAGTTTATAAATCGCAGCAGTTGCTAAAGTTAAATCGTTATGTATTTTGGTGAATTGTTTATCTAGTTTCTGCGGAACTTTCTCCCATTCCTTTTCTATTTCCGGAGGAATTGTTCCCAATGCTGCAATGATTTTTTCAGCGGTTAAATCTCCCGCTTTAGCCATAGCGCGCAAACCATCTTCATCGGTCTTATAAAATAGTTTCAGTTGATCAAATATTTTGGGTGCGATATCACTTAACATTCCAACGCCAACGGAACGCATTCCACCGCGTTTAAATGATCGATCAAATAATTCTAGAACCCTTTCAGTCTCTTCTCTATTTGCTTTACCAATCTGTAACGATTTAAAAATGTTCTCAGTGGTCTTTTCAATTTTTTCAATTGGGATATTTGTATCCCTCATTTCGTTATAGAAATCTTTAAAGGTGCTAAAAACTTGTTTGTATTCAGTGCCTAACAATTGAGCGGTTTCATAGATTCGTTTTTGTGATGCATCGAGATCGTCAAATGGCCGACCAATAATATTCAATTGTGCGTGTAAACGATTAATTTCTTTACCAGCCGTAACTAATCCATCGGCAAACTCAATAATCTTTTCAGCGCCGAAAGCAATTCCAAATGCCGCGCCAACACTAAGTGCTAAAGCCTTGATTCGTGCAATACCGGTTTCATATTGTTTGAAACCGGTTGTATCAACCGCCGTTCCTAATACTGTAATGAGTTCGCGAACAATTGCCAAACTAGTTTCCCTTGTTAACTCTATCCGCTTCCCGCTTTTCCATTGCGGCTTTCATATCAAGCAAAGCATTTAGTTTCATCAAGTCAATAATATCAACGTCACCTGATTTAACTTCCATAATTGAAACTAAACCTTCTAGTATCGGTCGCCAGATAATTAATTCTTCTAAGAAATCTTCACGCAGAACACCTAATGAATCGCCTCTTGGGGCGTTCCCTGTCCAATAAGGGTTCGCCCGCGCGTAAAAAGTTCCGTATAGTTAACCTTTAAAACTTCAAATACAATTGATACGACATCGAATAAATTATCGGTAGATCGATTAAGCATTCCTTCATCAAGCTTCTCTGGCGGTTCACCTTCAATCGACACCGAAATGAACTCAGAGTTTAGAACTTGTTTGACAAGTGAAACAATAGAGTCGCCATCAAGACTTTTAGAAATGTGATCGATTGCTTTGAATAGGTTCCTTTCCTTATCTTCTTGACTTAATGTTGCATCTTGCGCTTCCATTAATGATGTTACCGCAACCAAAAATTTCTTTTGAACTTCTCCCAATATTCTTAGTGCCAGAAACGGATCATATTTTCGAATGTAAAACTTGTTGCCATTCTCCAATATAAATTCATGTCTTGTCTGAGCCATGTTAATCCTTAATTACTAATTGCGTTTCCACCAACAGTATAAATTGCAGGAGCACCAGTATGAATTTGCCACGCGCGCGTAGACACTTCTTTACCGAACTCAATATCAGCGGGCTTAACGATCCATGCGTCACTCGCGGCAAACATTGTATCGCCACACAAATCTTGAATTAATATAGGACCGATACGACCACCGCACGTTAACGAATCAACACTATACATGGTCGAAAGGAAATCGTTAGCTGGTGAAGTTTGTTGGAGCGTAACGGTAACAGTGCAACGACGATCAGTATTAATGGCTCTAGCCAATTCACCATCAGCACCAACTTGAGTCGTTATACCATCGTTCTGTTGCGTAACGTTGATGAAAGTTCCATCAGCGAAACCAGTGATATTGAAACCATTAAAAGTCACTGTTACGCGTCCAGAATTATAAGTGCGAATACCAGCCATTTATTTTACCTCCTATGCTGCTACAGAAACGTTACGAGTCATTCCACCTGTAGGACTAGAAGAACTCGCGCTTACTGCAAGGTTATCATAAGTGAGAGTTCCTTGTATTTCGACAACGTGAATCGCGCCAGCGAGTCGTGCCGTAAAGTAAACGTCTCGCAAGATTCGATTCGCTTTATCATTAGGCGAGATTGTCATAGAAAGCGGAACTTCAATAACGTAACTCGGAACATAGTTACCTTCGATATCAACTTCCGGTGGCGCGATGCCTCCGCGTTTAACACCAAAGTCTAGCGCTTGTTGCAATCTCGAACGAATGATTGCGATACCGGGATCAGTATATGGAATACGGTTATCGACCATTTGTTGAAAGATGCGAACTTTAATTTCTTCACACAACCAATCACGGAAACGAATCACATCGATCCATTCACCGCCAGAAGTCTTGCCATTCTGAGTAATACTGATATTACGGAACGGTTCGAAAGTGTTTCCATTCTTAGCAAAGATGTTTTGTGCAATCGTTTCACTTAGGAAAGTAGACATTACAGCTGATAAACGTTGATTAGCCCATGTCTCCTGGCCAGGATATTTGGTGAACGATTTAGCTGCAATCGCAACATCTGGAAACTCTTCTAAGCTAGGATTCCACCACCATGCGGTGCGGAAGAAATTACCTTGCATAAGCAAATGGGCAACGGAAGTTGTATCTGTTGCAGGTGCGGAAATATCACCAGCATCATTCAAGACTGTAACGAAAATTTTCTCGTGCGCTTCAACCCATTCCGCAATGTCAACGGCTCTTGTTCCATCATGCAAAACGTCACAGATACCATACCAATCCGAGTTCTCATCATTAATCGCAATGAGATCAGTCGTTACGTCTGCGGCATTATTGTCATGACCGATAAACAGTCGTGGCGGATGTGGTATCTGACTAAAGAATACCTGCGCCGCTTTATACATTGGGTCATCGACAAGCACGCCATAAGACTCAACCAATTCATCCGGATCAGTAATGATAAAAACTTTCGCTGTTGCTGGTGCCGGAATAGTAAACGGACCAAACAAAAGCAAGTCATTAAAGTTGATTGCCGTTATTCCAGCAGTTCGAAGCTGAATAGATACCTTAACGATTCTATCGATATTCGCCAAGTGACATACTCCTATTTTAAGTGTTGGCTTTTGCTAACAATGGTGTTGTTTCCAACTCCCACCTATCCCCTTGTTGGTCCATCGATATGGCAGCATCGGCACGACTTATGCTGTTTCCATCACGTAATTTAACCGGTGGCCAACCAGCAGTGGACTCAGCTCGCAAATCAGCCGCAAGTTTTCGGCAAGCCACCAACATCATTTTAGGGTCGATTGAAGTTCGTTGCCTTCCACGCGACCTATCTTTCTTACGAGGATTCATCAATATATCGCAAGCTGTTCGACGTTTACCAGCCATAAATCATTCTCCTGGCGGGATGACGATGGGATGTGATGGATACGGAACAGATATCGTTTCGGTGCATTTTACATCGGTTAGGCTTCCGGTATAGTTTCCTTCAACGATTACAGTTGCAATAAAGCCAACGTCTTCTTTAAACAATTCGGTATAGTAAAAATCAAACTGATAGATTGCCCGATCTTCATATTGTGAATTATTAAGCAATGCAGGTATACGCTGAAAGAACAATCTATTTCCGATAGAGCAATCAAGTTCACATTGTTTTAGCAACGATACTTCAGTTGCTAAAGCCATGGCCATAAAGTTCGCTAGTTGCATCGAATCTTTTGCATCGTAAAATTGCACGTCTGCAACAACTCTACGCCAGGAGGAAAGAATCCTGATTCCACTTTCATCAACGTATTGATCTTGAATATCGAAGTTCGGCAAATCATTCGTTGTATAATCGAGAACGATATATGGCTTCTTTATTCTTGCAGCGTTTTGATATGACCATATGATCGGCACATTTTTATTGTTTGCATGATTCATTACATAATCGAGAAGTGTCCAAAGCTTGTCGATCATGGAGCCGTTTCCGAAACAAAACCTTCTATTGTTTCACAAGCATAATAGCGCCAGTGCGAAACCTTTGTATTACGCGACCGGCCTAACATGGTGAAGTCTGATTCGCCGAATACCAAATACTGTGAGTTATCGTAATAAAATATATCGCCAGCGTAAGTTTGGCGCATACCTTCAATCTCTTGATTGACGCTATTCAATCTGGTGTCGGTATAAATTTTTATGTAGCGTGCAGCCCGTCTTCCATACGGGGTCGCATCGATACTTGTTTTGTCACGCTCGCTTGGAACTTGAACCGTTGCCATAATGGTTTGAATTGTTCCAGCTTGGTCACTCATTTTATAAACGCCGTTTACCCAATAGCCTATGTCACGGCGCAGAATTTGAAACGGCATTCGAAACGAAGTTGCCATTATAAAGTATTAGGTTCCGTAACAGTTCTCCTGGCGGGAGGACTGCCGGGAGCCGTTGTATCTTCCCATTCACCACCACAAGCGGAACAAACAATTGTGCGAATGAAAGTATTCGGGTCGCTGTTAGTCATCTTTCCGGTTCCGTCATATTCCGGAGCCCAATCGATGATCGGATCTTGCACATGCGAACCGTTTGTGATTCGACACATTGCAGGATCGTTACCACATTCCGGTCCAGTGCGCGGCATCGGAGGCATTGTATTCGTTTGCGACATGATTGTTTCCTATCTTAAACCAGCAAATCTACCGGCAACTTTTCCAAGTGCGCCAACTGCTTTAGTTATTCCACCAACGGAACCACCAGTTTTTCCACCACTCGTTACTTCATAATCAATTGCGTTAACCATACGACCAATATCAATCAGTGGTGAACTAGAACCTTTACGGGCGATAGTAGAATCAGCGTTTTCTTGTGCCCATTCTTTCGCATTGCGAACGACCATCTTCATTCGCTTAACATAAAATTCCCCTAGATTCTTAAGTAACTTGTCCGGTTTAATTGCGCCATCGATCATTCTGCCAATAAGAAATCCTGAGTATTGAATCGTTTCGTCTGCGTGCAAATCTGCGGTATGTTGCATAAACGGTCTAGCCGGAATTGTTTTGGTTCCGAACTCATTCCATACCGCATAATCAACTATTGCAACCCCATCAACAGACTCGCCACCCATTATTCCGACCTTGACTCCTTTACCGTCAAGATCTTTTATATCTTTGAAGATTCGTTTATATCCTAAGTCTCTATCGATTACCGTTACCATATCGGATACCAAACGTTATACGCGCGAATGTAAAGAATCGTTGTCAAGTCGTTTGCGCTTTTCATTGGATCACCATAGCGAGTCAAGATCGCTCCTCGACTGCAACGAGTATAGAGTCTGTTCCACGCATCCCATGGATCGGATGATGGTCGATCCGATACCTTAGTGGAACCACTTGAACTAGATGCATATGTAACTTGAATATCACCTTCTTTCTCAGAGGTAATTGGCCCTGATACCGGAATGGATGACTCACCGGAACTTGTATCGTTTCGCACTCCAACTAAATAAGCTGTATACATAGCTTGTGCAAAATTCTGACGATCTTCCGATAGACACCACGGTCTAGCTTCTTCCGCAATCGCAATGAGTAGATTCATTGTATCAGGTGGAACAAACTGTGGAGAGTCAGGGTCAAAGAACTGTGGAAAGAATAGTTGTAGGATTGCAACCACTTGATCATAGTGTGGTGGCAATCCTACAGGTGCAGGTAAGTTTATTGCTTCGACCATCGTAATGTTATGCCTTACGACGAATCATTCCAAGTCCGAGAAGACCCATACCCATAAGTGCAAGACTCATTGGTTCTGGCACATCCTGTTGTCCCGGAACCGGAACTAGAAAGAACGATTCAGCACCGTCACTAGCATTCGACCATCTTGCATAAAACTCGATTTGTGAGTTTGGTGAAAGATCGTTACGGTCGATATTAAATCCACTCAATATGTAGTCAGGAAAACCAGTGCCATTGTTAGCTGTTGGCAACGGTGTTCCACCAACCGGATTGTAGTCTGCGAGTATCGTTTTGTTTACGACATCAACTACAACAAAACGTTGCAACACTTCCGGTCCTTGACCCGTTCCGGTATTAACATCAATACCGACATCGAGACGACCATTCAAGTCAAGTTGACTAAGCAAGAATGCTCGCAGAAACGAAACGAGATATGGCGTTCCTTCCACATCCGTTCCAAGACTTTGATTGCCAGTCGCAGCAGTAGAGAAATCACTAAACAACGTTTGATTACCAGACTGCTGGTAATTATTGTAACCAAAGTTTGCCGGTTGTTGCGGTTGACTCGTTCCGCAAATCAAACAAGGTGTGTTGAGTGGTTGATTTCCTGGTGGTGGAACTGCAATCAAACTAAGTGCGGAAGTGTTTGCATTAGCGGTATATCCCAAAGTCGAAATGATATCCGCATTTGCTCCTGGCGCATAGAGCGCCAGGAGTGACACCGTTGCCAGTGCGTATTTAAGCATTTCGTTTCCCTTACGTTTTGGGTGCGGCAGTCGGTGGCAATGCTTGTCCTGGTCTTGCCGGTGTTGTTGGCAATGCGTTACCAACAGTCAGTGAAGGATCGACACAAACATAACGCCAACCAACACCAGGGATTCCAGCAACGACCCAGAATTTACTAGAAGGCAACGAATTATCTGGCGTGCTAGGCTGACCGGGCAATTCATTCCCTGGTCGATTCGGTGCACCAGGAGGTGGCCAGATTGTTCCGGGCTGAACTGGCAAAGTATTGTCAGGACCAATCGGAACGATCGGATGTCCAAACGAAGGTGGTGGCCAAATCCCAGGTGGTGGAATTGGCAAAGTGCTACCTAGCGGTGGCACGCCAGGAGGCAACGAATTATCAATATGACCGCTACCTGGCAATTCATTGCCAGGGTGACCACGATCAACTTCTACAAAGAAACCAAACGGCATCGTTGTTACTCCATACTTAATCAGGGTTTCGGTGTGGTTTCTTTAACTTCTGGTTGGGTTGTCGTTGCCGGATCAGAAGGTTGCGGAGTCGATCCATCTGATTCTGCAAGTTCACCAGACTCCATCAATTCCTTTACTCTATCGTTATCAAGTAAAGATGGATCAATTTCAGTTGGAACGTTAGGAGTCAGACCTACGCCACCAATGATGATAGCTCGTGCTGTTTTGTTAACGATTAGTGTCATTGTTTGCCTCCTAAGTTGTCAACGCCTTAAGCAACGAAAGTGGATAGAAGACTTGAACGCCACCAGAACGTGCCATGCAGTCAACGACAATTTCTAGATTGCGCGCTTCCGGAGGTAGTTGCGTAAACGGCATGACGTACAGATGCGAAATGTTATCAACATTCCGCTCATACAACAATGCGATATCTTTACCAGCAGAACTAGCACCTTGCAGTTCCCAAATCATTTCGACTGTGATAGCCGGAAAGTTCTGGTTAAACAATGCAAGCGGGGTCGTTGGTGATGGTCCAGTAATGAACTTAGTTGACGCAGCGAAATATGCTTTCGGTGCGAGTTCAAGAAAGTTCGCTACATGGACTCCTTTGTTTTGAGTCTGATATGATCCAACAATGGCAAGCAAGTTAGTATAGATTTGATCGCCAGTAAGTCCAGTCCAGTCTCCCAGAACCGGAAGAACCACTTCCGGAATGTTTGGATGTGTGAACAATCCATACAATCCGTAATCAGCATCGCCAGTTAGTTTGATTTGTGCAACCTTAAGTTCGATTGCTCTCCTGGCGGAGTCAGCTTTACGTTGGTCAAGACCAACACCTGTTGCGCGACTGGCACGAAGTTCGTTTACGTTATAACCGTAACTATCACCGATGGTCTTAACCTGCACCATCTTTTCCGCACCGCGAACATCGACTCTCGGCAAGTCATCAGCATAGTTCGCGATTACTTTTGCCATGCCAACGGAATCAAACTGAGTCGTTGTTACGGTCTCAATCCATTCCGGAATGCTTGTATCATCAGGAACAAGTCGATCAGCATTGATTGCTGGAAGCAAACGAACGTAAACTTTACTCGTTACGTAGTCGAGATTACGAGCTAGCCAAATACCCATATGCAAAGGATCGCCAAAAGCATCTTCACGAAACAAACGTGTTGATACATCAGCTAGATGCGCGGCCCATCCTTCATCGTAACGTTCGTGATTTTGTGGTCCATTATCAAAAGGCGGCATAATCGTTACTCCTGCGTTTAGTTGTTACACCGACAGTCCATAGTGCAGTTCAACCAACGCAATGTTAGTTGTCGTTGTGTAAGTGATATCATAAACCGCAATTGGCACACTGCGGAAAATTGCTTTCGGCAATACGGTGTTTCCTGTAGGAGTAAACACCACTTTACCTGTTGCAGTTTCGTAAGCAACATAAGCGCCATCAACAATATTGGCGGTATCCGTTCCGACTTGGCACCATACTTTACCACGGTTCATAACCGAAACAGCATCGTATTGAATATAACTATTGCGTGATCCGATGATATGATCATGCAATGAAACGCCAACAGGAATTGCTCCACCAGCAACAATTGTTTTCGCTGCGGCAACGGTTCGACTAACTACGAGTCCGAAACCAATTACCGCATTTGCTGCGAAGGTATCAACGTTATCATCCATTGAGTCACCCTTCATTCCAGCAAACGCCGGTTGAAGGTAAAGACCATAAGGATTAGCAGGTGCGGCAAGTGGATTAATTACGACATCGCGAGGAGTCCCCGCGTCGCCTTCCATTAGTGTTACGCGACCACTCATTTCAAACTCCTATCGTTTGGATTATGCATCGACCTTTTCGCCGCGCATTCTACGGAGCATTGTTTCACGTCCGGAAATAGCAGCCGGTCGATAATCCGTTTCCGAATCATTTCGCTTATCAACGCTATGTTTCTGATGAGAAACTTTCTTGTTCTTATCAGACTCATATGACATTGCGATATCGAAAGCGGAGTCCACATAATCATCCGATTTACCATCGAACTTAATCGATGGATTTAGTTTCGTAAGGACCGCTTCCTTGATGGCACGATCTGTCGTTTCCTCATCGAACTTAACTTTGTTCGTTCCAGCAACGGACTCAAGATCAAGCCGTGCTTTAATTTCGCTCCTGGCGGTAGATTTGACCGCAGCGATTTTAGCATCAGCTTCTGATACTTTCGTTTTGAAACTATCACGTTCTGCTTCGAGAGCGTCAAACCGTTTTTTCAAGTCGACAATATCATTCATTGCCTTTTTGTAAGCAATACAAACTTCGGGCGAAGCTTGATATTCAAGTTCGTCGAGTCGGATCGTAACGAGTTTAACGGTAGGGTCTGGCATTGTGTTGTCCTCTATAGAATCAAAAGGAAAGCTTGCGGAATCATCGTGGTCAAGTCGTAACCTTGCGTTACCGGCACGACCTTTATCGACAATCGCAATGTGGTTATATTTTACATTCTTTTGAATGCTGTCATACCGCTCCCCTTTCCATTCTCCCGGAGTGTCATCTATATCGCAAGTGTAACCACAAGATAACTCCCGCTTGTTACCGATCTTAGAAGTCTTGTGAATAACTAATTCGGCAAGAACATTATCGTCTTGTCGTTCACCTTGTGAAACTATCGAGCCAATGATATCAAAATCAGAATCTGATTTAACGATTCCTTTATGACCCATTGTTATAGGTATGCCGCGCAAACTAGACATGCTATCATCAGAAAACACTTCGTTCTCTGGTCGAAACTCTTTAACCGTTTTGCCTTTAGCATCACGATATGTAAATATACCCGATCTTGTAACGATCGGTTTATCTCTAATCCAACCATCAGCGGTCTTTTCCGCTTTCAGCTCGATGATATCATATCTCGTTACCATTATGCATCTTCCATTTCATCTAGCAATGAAGCATTAAAAGCAACTTCTTCCGGCAATATTGGTTCGGCCCAACAACGACATTGATAGTCTTCACCGGGATGGTTATCATCCGTTTCACTTGGTGGCTTATCCCAAGTAAACGTTTCACCATCAACTGATTCGTGAGTGTCACGAACTCGTTCATCACCAACCGTTCGCCAGATGTAACTTTCGACTCCAATGTCACGTTGTCTTTGTTGCGTAAATGCACCATTTAGTTTCGAGACTTGATCTCTTGCAATCAGCCTCGCACGCGAATCTGTAACGTCTGTTCGTTCTGACATGATATCATAAATTCTATCGGTCATGTCTTCTACGTTACGGCCTGACTGCAATGTTTCAATCGTTGTGTTTTTGATTTGATCCATTGTCTTATGCGGAATATCTTTGATAAGTCGAGCGTTGTTTTCAGCCCATACTTTCATTAGATGATCAAAACGTTTTGGATCTTCGCTGGTAGGATTCACTCCGTATTGAGAACGAACTAATTTAGTCCATTCTTCTTTGTTGAAGTTATTTATTTTCGGACCCAGAATTAGCATATCACGAATCGCTTTGGTCGTTGGTGTAACCATTTCTCTTGCGATCTTAGCGAACTCTCTCCGCAAATCATCTTGCCATGCATCGTAACGAATCATCTTTCCTTCTGGGTGATCTAGATGACTAGTTACTTCCGCAACCATATCAGGAACTATCGGTGCTAAGTTACGTTTCAAAGACAATTTCAATTCATTGCTAAGTCGCAGTAAAGTCCTACGATAAGACGCATCATGAGTCTGCGGATATTTCATCGGCTTAATTGGTTTGCGTTTATGTTTCATTTCGTTTCAACAAGCTTTCTCTTTACTCCTGGCGTATCAGGATCAGTCGGAGCATCCATTAAGGCCGGATCAACATCGTTCGCATATGAAACGTTTTCAAACTGTTCCGGTAGATCAGGTGTAAAGTCGTAATCATTGTAACGATCAACAATGATTTGTCGAACCTCTTCCGGACTCAGGATTGAACTTTCCATAAGCGAAACAAGCATTGTTGCTTCTGTAGAATTAGCTGCGGTCTCCGCTTGTTTCGTTTGTGCAATTTCAAGATCAGTAGCAATCCATAACGGATTAAACTCGATCTTCCATTTATCTGGTATCTTACCTGATAGGCTTCGTTGCACCCAGAGAATAGATGTAAGCTTCTCTAATACTGGTCTAGCAATAACGTTCTGAATATGCGATACCATACCGTAATAAGATTCTAGATTACCTGCACCAGTATTAGCAAGTCCGCTTGCTTGTTCACCAAACAGAATCATAAGTGGCATATTGCTGCTTGCAGAAAGCGCAACTTGATATGCTTTGATTGTCGTATCGATTCCGTCCATGCTAGCACTTTGTATTGCATACGTATCGTTCTTATCTACAACCACCGTATTTAAATTGCCGCGCACCGTATCTACTAAGTTGATTCTTCGTTGCACTATCCCATCGTCACCGGCTGCGAACATTTCACCAAGTCCGTCCATATTGTAAACGGCTTGTTGCTTACGCTCTAGCAACTTAAGTGACCATTCTAGTCCTTGTTGATAACGGATGATATCTTGTGAGCACGATTCTAAAACAGAACGACCTACCCATGGCAGTCGAGCAATGCTTGTTTGTGCAAACATATAACGAGTTGGAATCGGTTCGCCACCCATTAAGATAAGTCGAGATTCATGAACTTCTACCGACGCCACTCCTGGCGGTAACAGCTCGTAATATTCCATCTTTCCATACGTAGTCGGATCGTTTACATTTTCATAGTATTTGTCAGTAGGTCTTATCGTTGATACGTCGTAAACTCTTAGTTCCTCAATCGTATCTAAGTTGTTAAGATCAAGCGGTTCATTAAGGTCTTTACCATCCTTTGCAATAAGCAAGATAACCGAACCACCCATAAGGCGCGACCAACGTAACGCATTCGCAACTTTAGCTAACACTTGAAGTCTATCGTATTCATCCATCATTAAGCGTTCTTCATCGCCATCTATTTCGACTCCTTTCTGAGTCGCATCATCTGATGGTCTGTCAATGATCTTTTGAGCAAGTCCGTTATTCATATACAATTCGCAAAGATCTAAACCAGAATACAACCCACTCAATCGATGCCGATTCGGAATGGGTGTTGACCCTAGTCCTTGAAGCACATTCAAGAAGCCGTCGAATCGTTGCTTGATTGAATTGATTGCGTTCATGATGCTAATGCCAACCACTTATTATAATCGTTGCTGATACATTCTAAGTATGCACCACTTGATGCATCTACGTAATCATCGTGGTCAGTGCTAGGGAATGCACTCATTTCGAGTAAGTATTGACGATTCCATGGTCCTTCCACAATCTCAACGTTTCCCGCTTGCCATTGCGCCGACAATGGTTCCGCTCTTGTTTTCTTTGGTCCGGTCTCCCTTATCGATTTGATATTGTAACCATTAAGGTGTCGTATCAAAGATGACGATTGGTCCTTACCTGCTTGGCCAGGGTCTTGCGGTATAATCGTTTTGACTCTAGAATAGTTTGCTCGATCCTGAGTCGCAACGGCTTTGATCGTTTCACGGACTACATTAGCGTTCTTTCTGATATTGATTGCATCGGCAATTACTATCCGACCATCATTGCGTTTACCCATCAACACTGATGCGGTAGCAGAAGGACTTGGATTCGTTTCATTTGGTTCAGTTGCTGCTAAATCCCAACGACGAACCCATGATTTAACATCAGTGGGAACAGCTGGTATAATCGTTATATTAATGGAAGGAAAGTAAGAGCCTGATTCCGGTTTAACTTTCCAGTTACCATGCAACAACCTTTCGCGTTCAACACGATTAAGTGCTAGCAGGTTTGACCGGTAGTCTGGGTCTTGTTGATTTAGTGCAACGTTATCTTCTAACGTTGCCGGAATGAATGTAAATGACTTAGGACTCATGCCAGGAAAATCTTGCATTAGCTCCTGGCGGGAACTGCTCCAATGCAATCTGTTATCGACACGAATGAAGTAACGGACGATACCACTTCGTTCTGGTATCGGATAACCGGTATCTGGGTTTATATACCATTCCACTAATGAAGCGACCCAACTATCAGCGTCGGGATTGCATGTTGCGCGTATGTATGGTTTAACTCCGCACATGGAACGATTACGACTCAGCATATACCAGAACTGCCATTCGGTGAAATGCGTTAATTCATCATAACCAATTAACGGTATTTGACTCCCTTGCCAATCGTTAACGTCATCTTTGTTATGTAGATGCGAGAATGTAATGGTTGCACCACTCTCGAATCTCCATTGGTAGTGCGGTGACATTTTAAGTCGGCCATCAATTTCGTTATACAATGAATATGATGTGTCGAGCAAACCACCTTCGCTGGTTATTTGCACGGCTTCCCTACGAAATATCACGGCACCGTAATTAGGATTATCGATATGTCGCGCCGCTTCTAAAAGGAGTCCGTATGTTTTCCCACCACCAGCAGCACCACCATATATCGCGATATCCGCATTAGTCGAAAGAAATTGCACCTGAGGTCCGGGTTGCGGTCCCATGGCAATTTGATCGACCCCAACAGTGTAGGCAGAATCGAGGATTTTCAGACCCCTTTCATTGCGACAGCGGACAGAAAATTAAATTTAACTTTTCGTACGGCTTCGAAATAATCACACATCGGCATCGATGACCGGTCCTTCGACCATGGAGTCGCGACCGTTTGATGGCAGCGTGATGACTCGTTGTACTCCTGGCATACGATCATCCATGTTTAGATTCACTTGTTTGATTGTTTCACCGTAGCCACGATCAAGTTCCATTTTCATTGCGCGGAGTCTGGTATCAGGGTGGTTCTCAGGGTTACGATATATTTCACGAACGAAAGAAATTATTTCTAGTGGATTACGCCGGCACTCCATAATAAGATCACGTGCCGTAATAATTCTTTCTAGTTCTCTTTGCGGTTCAAAACCATCAGGCATCGGTTGACTCCTTTACGAAAGTATAATCAATCCATTCTATAACCGCATCAATATCCCAATGAACCAAACTAGTATTAAGATTGTATTTATTGCAATTAGCTTGTAGCCAATCATTCCATTTCGTTTGTATTACTGTAGCATATCCAACAAAATTAGTTCCGCTATTAAGACCAACCAAAACGAAACACATTCCCCCTCTTCGTTGCCATTGTGCAAGCCATGCTGCTTGTGTTTGCCTTAACTCCGTTAGATTAAACCAATGATCCTTTACTAGTGAAACGACTTTCAATTCACATGCGATGATTTTACTTCCAGGCAATTGTATGAAACGATCTGGCCACCCCGCTTGTGAATGATTGTTCGGAACCAATAACGGATATAAACTTACGTGATTAAGTCTGTTGCCAAGTTCTTGTTCCGATATCGCTATCATTCCGAAACTTACTCCTGGCGGCATCGTGTCACATCCATGGCATATTCGCTCCTGGCCTGTCAATCAGAAAAAACGTTGCGTATGCGGATTATAAAAATGCTCCTGGCGGGATCACACTGACTCCACTGATTATACCGATTACCTCTGTTTTCTGGGTCGACCTACATATAGAAAAAAAAAAATCACCTATTTAACGTGACTCTAATGAAGTTTTATATGAAATTTAGTGGAGTCAGGTAATCACTCGATCGTTTATTCAGCAATTTCAAGCGCTTGCGAGCGATTACCTCACGTAACAAATTAAGTGGAGTCACAAGTCATCGGAATAATCACCCATGCCAAACAGAAACGTTTCGAAATCTATATCACCAACATAACGAAATTTATGTGTCGATACCGGCTCCTTATCAATTCTCTTAGTTCTAACAATCTTTTCAATATTAAAATAATTCTTTAGGATCGTTTTAATTCTTGGCTTATGGTAATGACGTGGTTTCGAATGACACCAATCTTGATCCGAAGCCCAATCGAGTATTTTATCCAACGTTGCACCATCGTCCCAATGTTCCTCAGTCCTAACAAACTCTTTCTGATGTAATTTAAGTATCGGTAGCAACCAATAATAATAATCCGAAACGATCTCTCGTGGTTTCAACATTTCGTTTTGTAATTGAATTTCTTCATCTGATAGTCTAGGCGTTTGTCCGGCATTCCACATGGCAAAGGCTTCTGCCAGGAGCATTGGCATTTCTGCTTGTATTGCTTCAATATCAATTTTATCGATATCACAATAAACTGGCATGTATCGACTGTTACCAGTTTGATCGTTAAGATATGGTTCTGAAGAGTTAGTTGTAATGATCGGCACCCACATACGTTTCACATTATCAACAACATCTTGATGCATCTTACGATTGGAATCTTTCGTTGCGGTAAAAAACTGTTTGATATAGTCAGTCTCTCGACTTTTTATTCCGCCCATGTCAGGAAATTCAACAACAGCTTTACCAGCTAACCTTCGACTCACTTCATATTCGTTATGATTCTTATCGAAGGTAAATTGAGTAAAGAAATCGGGATGAAAACAGAACGTTAAACACAATCGACTCTTACCAATATTTTGTTTCCCCTCAAATATTACGATACCGCGATAATCATATCCCGGTTCGAAGCAACGCGCCATCATCGCCAGGAGTATTGTTTTTGCAACTATAATTGCCCACTTTTTATTCTTAACGCCAGCGTGACGATGTAGAAAATCCAGTCGGCTAATTCCATCCCACTCTGGTAAACCGTAACGAAAGAAATCTTGATACATGTTGGTAACATTTTGTTGTGCTGCATTAACTATAGACTCTTTAAGCATTCGCCAATTCGTTTCAGTCTTGAAAAATTGTTGCATATAATTCTTAACCGCTGCGAGTTCGTAACCACCCATTGCATTTACGTATTGTATCGACTTAACACCTTTCTCAGCATGTTCAACGTGATATTTCATTTCAAGTCCAGAACTAGAATTGAGCCATGGTAACTTGTGCTCACCGAATACGGCATATTGTTGCGAACCTGTAAAATCATCTTTTTCTAGTTTCATATGTTTGCTCTTTAGAAACACCATCGTCATATTTTCAATCGTTGCTCTTACGTTACCTTGTGCATCGGGTTCGAATTTAACTTCTTCTGTAAAATGATCTTTGTTACGATCTTTTACTCTTCTTGCAACCTCCATCTTGATAAACGTTACGATATCTTTTCTATGTCTCATTTTTCCTTTCGGAAAGCTGTCAATAATATCTTCGATTATTGTTTCACATTCTTGTCTATTGTTTTCCCAAACATCCGCCAGGAGCGGAATGAAAAGTTCCTTTCGTTTACTAAACCATTGCTTCCTTTCGATATCACTTGTAAGTTCTTTTAACGCATCAATAAGTTGTTGCAGTTCCGGATTCATTCTATTTCCCCCTTATACATGGCATCGATTCCGCGATCTACCGCAAACGTAATGGTTTCACGATCTTTCGCAGTGCTGCGTCTACCATTCCAATACGAACACGCATCGAACATGAGTTCGATGATTTCTTCGCGTTCGAAATGACCTTGACCAACTAGTTTCCCTAGAAAGTAACCGGCATGAACCAAACCGTTATGCCGATCACCAATCGTTAGGTCTGCGATATCAAGCAGTTTCTTTTGTAAGAAGTTTTCTGCCGATTTCTTTGTGTAACGAATCTCTGGTGCACCAACGTAACTCTTGTTTTCCGCTGATATTTCGACTCCGTAAGCAAAGATTCCGAATGGTGTATACCATGCAATTCGTTTCTCTATCGGATCATTACTCTCAACATAAATTGGTTTTGCTGTGTAAATAGGTTGGATCGGATTAAATATGGCCGGATCAGCGATCCTTTCGTAGCCATGCAATAATCGTTTTAAATCTGTATTGTTAACAACACCTCTGGACCAAAAGAACATTCGCATTCTTATTCCAGGTTTGTAACCATATGATGCTGATGCGACAACGAAATATTCCACCCCTCTAAAGCAAGGTGGTAACGCCAGGAGAATTGTTGAAGAGTCTTCAAGTAAATCGCCAGAACTAGGATGTTCCCAATCGATATCCAAAGCAAACCAATTACATGGTTCCAGAATTAAAGTAGAATCTTCTGGGTCTTTATATAATCGTCGAACATTGAAACGATTATTCATATCTTTGATTCTTGCGCGGACGAAACAACATCGTGGTTTGTCTAGCATACGAATGCAAAGCATATATAGTTCGTCAAGCGAACCGATAGGCACCTCAAAGAAATTGTATTTAAACGCCCGGTCATAACTAACTTGATGACCAACATAGTTTCGTTTGGTCAACAATTTACCGTCAGCGGTCTGAGCGACCGTAACGAAATTATCGCTTGCATAATCCGTTGACGTATCGTATATGTAGTCGGCCATGCTTTACTCCAGTGAAGTTGGCGGTTGTTTTAGTATCTGCCCCCGATGCTAAATCTTACCCTCCTGGCGTGTCAGAAACGCCAGGAGGGGATTTTCTTCAGCCTACCGTCATCCACTTGACATATGCAAGGCCAAATCTCACAATTGATGACATTCGCACATGCCACGCAACAACCCAATTGATACGTTATGGATACTATGGTCGATATGCTTAGTTAAGCATTATCAAGATAACGGCATCCCAACGAGTCCTAAACAAATCAGCAACGAGTTTGGCGAGCAAGTTTACCAGACCTTTCGTATCGCGTGTGAACTGGCAGCATACTATAAACTTATCGATGATGAAACGATGCAACTAACCCAGAAAGGATTAGTTGCATGTTCCAATTGGAAACAGATTAGCAACAAAATTTACTCGGTATGAGCGTATAATTTTTCCGCTTCAATGAGTTTATCAATAATTCGTTCCAGTGTCGGATTATCACCCATTCCTTGCAAATGAAAAACAAGAGTTGAAACGCAATCGATCAAGATTTCAACTTGTTTCTCTAACATAACGATTCTTTTTTCCTCATAGTCTTGCAACATCATATCATCCTTTGCAGTATAGACGTTCAACAACAGGTGTATCGTTCTTACCTCGTAACCCTCTTGATCGTTCCATTTCCCAGATCAAATCCCAATCGCCAGGAGCATTTGATTCGGAAACGAACACCGTTGCACCATTAGTTGCCCACCCGGAAGCAATATTCCAGAACTCGTTACTATTGAACTCGCCACCATTCAATTCGGTCTTGAAACCTTGTGTTCCACCATAAGGCGGATCAGCATAAACAACCGCTCCTGGCGGTATAACTAGGTTCCGATAATCTTCCAGGTCTACAACGACATTTTTCATCGTCCTTAGTTTCTTGCGTAACAAGTTCTTAGCTTCAAGTGCATAGTTTGCTCTTATCGTATTGTATGCATAACCTTGAAACCAGTCACCACCAAAAGCACAAGCAAACCCGGCGAATCCTCTTAATGCGCTGTTCGTATCGAACTTCAATTTGTAATATTCCTCACGCGAAACGTTACTAGGCGGCTCCCACCCTGCCAGGAGTGCTTGCCACATCAGAACCAAATCGATGTGGATATCATAAGCAAATACCTTGTTAAAAGATGGCGCGAGTGCGGCTGTCATTGAACCACCACCCATGAATGGCTCAATCAATACATCACCAGAACCAATAATTTCGGCTAGCTTGCTTGCGATCTTGGCTTTGCCGCCCATGTATTTCATAACTTATCCCTTACAATATAAACGTTCAACAACTTTGTTTCGAACGGTTAGCGTTCTTTGCGCTCTTTCATATCGTTCCTTTTCCCAAACTAAAGTCCACCCGCCAGGAGCATTAAATTCTGAAACAAAAACGGTTGCTCCACTATCTGCCCAAAGATCAGCAATCTTCCAGAACTCACGACTATTAAAATCATTCGTTTCGAGTGGGTTTCTATAACCTTTTGTTCCGCCATAAGGTGGATCGGCGTAAATCGTTACTCCTGGCGGTATAACTAGGTTACGATAATCTTCCAAGTCAACAACGACATTTTTCATCTGTTTAATTTGCGTCATTAACATTCGTTTCGCTTCATCAGCAAAATTTCGTCCACCTTTATCATCAAAAGCATATGAGCCAAACCAAGTTGATCCGAAAGCGCAACTAAATCCTACAAATCCACGCAACGCACTATTGTTTTGTTTCTTCAATGAATAATATTCTTCACGCGAAATTTTGTTCGGTGGCATCCAACCCTCAAGCAATGCTTGCCACATCAAAACTAAATCGATATGATTATCATAAGCATAAACACTTCGAAACGATGGAGCAAGCGCAGCGGTCATTGCTCCACCACCTATGAACGGTTCAATCAATACATCTCCGGAACCAATAATTTCGGCTAATTCATTGGCAAAATCATGTTTTCCGCCCATATATCTCACAACGTAATGACTCCACGTCGCACAAACTCAACAAAACATTTCATTGTAATAGCGCAATCACCTGATGCGGTATGCGCGCCAGTGAAACCAGTGCCAAACAAGCGTTCATGCATATCTGTTAAGGTTTGACGATAACCCAATTGTTTCGAACACGTTTCAGCGGTGCATATCGATCCCATGGGCCACGGAAAACTTAATGTCATATTGAGACGAACCAATTCATACCATAAAATCATTTTATCAAACATGATGTTGTGGCCTACCGCCAGGAGCGAACCAGTAAAAAACTCAGCTAAACCAGTAAAGAAATAAGCAAATGGTTTTTCATTAACAAGCATCTCATTCGTTATGCCATTGACACGAATCGCACCTTCACTAATTGGCACTGGTGGCTTGCATCTAAACGACATCATATCAATTACTTCAAGTTCCAAATTTAACTTGATACCATGGAACTCGATACAATGTGGTTGCAGTTCAACACCCATTGCCATTGGACCTAAAAGCCCCGTGGTCTCCGTGTCAAAGACTATAATTGTCATTTCCCCGCCTTTTGTTTTGCATACGAAACTGCACGTTCAACCCTGGCTTTTAGATGTTCCAAACCATTATCTTTCCACCACTGATCTATGGCGATTTGTGGTGGTAACCATGCCGGAACATCTTTTAGTAACGACAAAGAACGAAATGACTTCAATTCTAAATCGCGTCTCTGACCGCCAGCCGGATCATAGTTCATGTTTTGTTCCCGGAGTTTCGTTCCGCGTAATTTTTTTTGGTTTCATCCGATCCCAGAATGCCTCGTGCCGCGCCTTGGACCTATGCTACGCGGCGTCTGGCCTATCCTGGGTAGTCACCATCACCTTTCCGCACAAACGGCAACACCACCGCTCCTGGCGAGGATTCCCCGCCAGGAGCGGACTCCATCCACTTTATATATAGTTCGAACAATGTAATGATTTCATCGCGAAATAAATCAGTATGTTTGGTCGATCGCAAGTAAGAATCAAACGTTGCACAAACCAGTTCAAGTGTGGCTTTTGGTAGTTCCATATTGTTTCTCCTACGTAGCAAGCAATGCTTCAACATCGATGATTGCTAAATCAAGTCGATCACAAAGTTCTTCCATATCAACAACAAGTTTACTAAGATATTCACCTTCAGCGGTTTCCTTTTCGTCATCAGAAAGATCATCGAACTGGTCGCTATAATATTCTTTCATATCAGTCATTTCGCCAGCAAAATTAGCCAGCATGGTTTCAATCTCTTGTAGAATTTTACGATGTTGCGGTTCTAGATCCATTTTGTTACCCTTTCATGATTATCGCGTGCGTCTTCTGATGTAGCTTGTGGAGCTTGAAGAACTTGGCGTAGCCCATAATTTCAATCGTTCTGTTTCCAACATGTCTCGTTGCAACCGCAGACTTTCCAACTGATACAACTTCTGATCAGTATCACGTTGTTGAGTCACGAGTGTTGTTTCGCGACTGACACATGCTGATAAGAGCAACACGATAACCGGTAAAAATTTCATTTGTTACCCTTTCGGAAAATTTAGCACGGCGAAATCACCACGCAATTTAGTTGCAAGATTGTCATAAGCTTTAGCGGCGTCTATTACGTCTTCGTATCCACCACCATATATGTTGCGTTTATCAAGTTTGACATAAACGACCCATAGCCGTTTTATCTTGTATACGCCACGATATCCGGAAGATGGTTTCTTTTGAAACATTCGATTGGCATTTTGTTGTGAATACGTAGCGAATCTTAAATTCGATTTTTGACAGTTCAATCCGTCTCTATCGATATGATCATTTGTATATCCTTTCGGTGGTGGATTGATAAGGTTGTGGAGGAACAACAATCGGTTTCCCGCGGTGCATGTATCATGCACCGCGTATGTTGGACGATTAATAGTTGTTTGAGCATACCAATTATATTTTATAACCTTATCATAATCTTCATCATCAACTATCGCGACAAATCCTTTTGTAAGTGTAATGTATTCCATTAATCACGTTCTCCATCACTCCAAGACCAACGCTTTTCATCGTTAAGTTTATGAAGATAACCTTTTATAAACGCGAATGGCCATTGTCTTCTATACGTTCTAAAATATGCACTCTCCAAAATACGTTTCGCATTATCACTCAATCTAATATCGCTGAAATTTTTGTCCGCAAAACTCGCGTAATCAACCTCCCTCTCTGAATACTCAGAACTATTCATTCTGATATGAGAAAGAAAATCACGGAATTGATATACTTGTTCGCCAACCAATTTGTTGTATGGAACTCGTTGTCCTCTCGTATAGACTTCATCATCATCAACAAACGGATCATTTAATTTTTGTTTAGTATCTTGTTGTTTTGTTTTTTCATCTTGTTGTTTTGTTTTTTCATCTTGTTGTGGAACTATTTCTTCTTCATATAACAGTTGATCTAGTTTCTTTAGAACTGTATGCATCATCGTTTCGATATTGTTAAGTCTAGGCGTGATAGTCATCAAAACGGTATCGAACTGAGTTTGGTTCATTTGTCATCCCTTTAAGGAAAACCCGCCAGGAGAACTCCTGGCGGGTTAGCCAACTTAGAAACGCTCTCCATCATCTGAAATTTGCGCGACCGCTTCATTGCTTTGTGACGCGGCTTTCATCGTTCCGGCTTTTAAACTATCCCGGAAATCGATGCACGCTTTCCAGATAAGCTTACCATCAGGACGATCCATGATGGAAACGGCTTTATCGTTCTCGACAAGAAGTTTGATACGCGGTTCAAACCAATTGTATTGCCCGTTCTTGATATGCTCCACGGTCAATTTGTATACGTAATAGAAATGAGCGGGAACCATCATTCCTTTGGATGTTGCAATTTTAGGTGCGTTGGACATTGCTGTTGACCATGACCGGGCGACCTTAAGACCAGTGCCGGTGAATGGCAACAATGCGATATCAAAACCACCGTCTTCTAACAGGGTCAGAATGAAAAAGTGGCGAGCTTTTACGATAACGTGACCATCTTTCGTCATCGGCTTGTAAGCATACTTTTGGTCATCGTTACACTTAGCTTGCCACCCGGCTTCGTCTTGTTCCCAATCTTGAACGAAACCACCACCCTCTTCTCTCGTTACCCACTCGGTATAGTTCCACATTGGCATAATCGGAACGATGTTGACTCCGATCTTTCCATCAAACAACCGGCCATTTGCAACGTTCATGATCATTCCAGGCATAGCGCCAGGAGTGACTTGCAGTTGCGGTGATAACGGTTGCAGAATTCGAATGAACGGAATGATCGACTCGGCTTTGCTAAAGCCGACATTTGTTTCCGATTGAGCAATGAACTCATCTTCGGAAATGTCGTTGATGTTCATCACTTCATTTTTAGTTTCAGACATGTAACTTATCTTTCATAGTTAGTATTTCTAACACTCTCAGAATCTGGTATAAATTTTTCGGCGGACCCGTAATGAATATCATTTTCATTTTATCCTAAATTTCTTGTGACGTATTCATTATAGAAGTTTTGTAGTTCACCAGCAATGCTGTCCATTCTCTTCATGTCGTTGTCGGTTACTTCCGCTTCCGGATCAAGTATCCCCATAAGGGAAGCGAAAAGATGTTGTGCGCCTGCAAAGAATGCATTACGCATTTCGTCTATTTGTATCTGTGGCGCATTATCCGCTACTGATATTAACTTTAAACTTTGCCAACCAGCTTCGATCAAGAGTCCTTGATCGACAAGTTCTTTTACTGTTGCATCGACTTTATCTTGTTCCATATCATCCACCTTTGATTTCGGTTTTGAATCCCTTAAACACTTTAAAGATATCTTCTGGAATCGTTTCATTTTCTTCAGTCATTTCACGACCCCAACGGGCGAGCGTTTGATAGTGTATCGTTTTATTGTCGGAATACTCAAACACTAAACCGTCAAGAACTTGTTTCAAATCTTCAATGTCTTTCTGTGAAGTTCCTTTTGGAATGTGAATATCTAAGTGGTGTTTAACCATCCCGGAATGGCCGTTTTCGTCAAGCCACTGGTCTGCGATATCCGCATTCTCTTTTGGAAGTGTAACCACAACAAATGGTTTCACTTCAAGCTTAAAACCATTGGTTAAACTAAATGACCGCATATTGGCTTTTTGTAGCGTTTCAGGAATGACTACTTCCGAAAGATGTTTGAACTGTTTCTCCTGGCGTTCAAGCTCGTTTTTAAGTTTGATGATTTCGTTACGAGCCATAACGTAATCAATACCAAGTTTGGAAATCGAATTAAGATCAACTTGTTCTTCTGTGGTATCGATGAACTGGTCATTTTGTTGTGACATCGAACTTTTCCTTTTCTGCCATTTCTAGTATGTCATCGAGTGCTTCTGTAAAGAGTCCGTAACCATTGACGGTGATTATTCTCTCTACAACATCATCACGGACTCGCACCAATTGGATGCCATATGTTATGACTTGTTCTGTCATTTACTTTCCTTGCTGTCTGTTAACGATTATTTGCCATATCTTAGCGGCATCATTATCATTGGCTCGAATGAACCAGACATACGGATTCGATCTGAAGCTATACCATTCTGCGTTTCTCAGAGTGATGCCACTAGTTTCTAACTCGTGACGATCGATGCTCATCATAATGCGAAGCGCATTATGGAACCATTGCATTTCCATTATTCGTCCTCACTTAGCATCTCTTTAAGTTTGTTCATTTCGATTGCCTCACGAAATTTGGTCGCGAGGTTAACTTTACTTCGTAACGATTTCAGTATGATAGAGTCGATTTTCCCTTTCACTGTTATATCGTGATACGTTACCTTTTCGGATTGACCGATTCGATGGTTACGGTCTTCCGCTTGCAACCTGTCAGTCGAGCTATACGAGTTGCTATAGAAGATCGTATTATGGGCTTCATTGAGAGTCAAGCCCGTTCCACCGGTTGCGGTAGTCATCACTAACGCACGCAGGTCGGAGTCTTTTCGCCAGGAGTTGATCAAGTCCATTCGGTTATCCGTTTCGCCAGTGATACTAATTGCTCGGATGCCATCAATAGCTAACTGCGAAACGACTAATTCTACATCCATAACAAAACGGCAGAACACCACAGTTTTGTTATCCTCTTGCACCAGTTCAGAAACATATTTAGCCCGGTTACTTGGAATTGTTTTCACTTTACCTTCGTAATGAAGATGACCACATAATACCTCTTGCAACTTAATCATTCGCGCCAAAACTTGAGTCGTATCTATAACAATTCCTTCTTCAATTTCGGTCAGTAACTCTTCTTCTAAAGAGTCATATAGTTTCTCTTGTTCCGGAGTCATTTCAATACGATGGTTTATGTATAATTTCTCTGGTAGATCAAGGCAGTCTTTCTTACGTTTCTGATATATATATGGTGCGATCTTTTGCGCGAGTTGATCTTGATTCTGATATGAAATGATTTGTCGAGATTCGAAACCACCCATGACGCAATACATATTACGAAATGGAGTATAAAATCTGTAGCCTATGATTCTCCAATCAAGAAATTTCATCTGAGAATATAAATTATGTATACCTTCTTCCGCTTCTGTTCCGGTAGTGATACGACGATACTTTGCGAGTTCACCAAGTTTAATAGCGGCTTTTGTTCTCTTTGCTCCTGGCGTCTTGATCTTATGCGACTCATCGATGCACATATAAGTTCTACGACTCGCTCGTAACACTCGCAACAAATAGTTCGTTGCATACTCGTGACTGAGTGACTCGATGTTCATCAAGAAAACCAATACGCGACCGGATTGAAGTATCTCCCGCGTATGTTGTTCCTGTTGCAACTTCTTAGTATCGTTTGGTTGCGCTTTGTAAACTTGAATAGCCCAAAGGCTCCAGTCCTTCGGACCATGCGTTTCGAATTGTTCCTTCCAGTTAACGTGAACTAAGTTCGGTGCCAGAATGACCACGCAGTTAATCATATCGCGTTCGATAAGATTAACCGTTTCATCGACAACTATCTTTGATTTACCGGTTCCTTGTTCTAGAAAGTAAGCGAACCCTGGTAAATCCCACGCGGCTTCGAGTGCTTCCTTTTGATGTTGATACGGTTCTGTTGTGTAGATAAGCTCTGTTTTCTCTAGCATTTCATTCTCCTAAGAATTTATCGATTGCCTTTGCTATGTTTCCGTAACGAGTTTCCAGGTCTTCGTCACCAGAACGAATCCAATCGCGACACCACATCAAATAACCGGGATCGGCATCTCGTATTGGTTTCCCTTTCATCTTGCCGAAATTAAACGTTGTTGAACCCCAATCAACACCACTGGTTTGTTTCGCTTGCTCCTGGCGTGGAGTTTCCTTGCCAGGAGTAAACTTTGCACTTTCGAAATCTTCCGGCTTGGCTAGTCTCACTCGTAACGATTGAATTAGCTTCGCCATCGCATTATCAATTTCGCCTTCATGCGCGCCGGGATCAAGTGCCAGTCGTAAGAATTTCATTTCTTGTTCATTGAACATGCACTAGCTTTCAACTTAGTTAAGTGTGCGATACGAATCGATTTCTTTCCATCTTCATTAAGGCATAGGATCATATCTCCCTCTTCTAGATCACTTTGCGATAGTGTTACATCATTTTCTGTTGCCTCCCTCCATGTTGCTAGTTCGCACTGTTCAATTATAGTTTGCAAATCAAATTGATCTAAATCCGTTCCATCAAGAAATGCATCCCATATGTGCTTAAATACCGAACTTAACTTCTCGTTCCTTGTCATATTAATTATTCCTCTATCGTAACATTTTACGGGTGCCACAAAAATTTTTCTGGCATTTATAAGGATTTCCATTTTTCGATATACATACGCCGGTTCGTTCCTCGCATATAACCTTTAAACAAATACCAGTCAGACGCACTTCGTTTCGTAAGTGGTAGACCGAAACGATTAAAGTTGTCACGGTTAACTGTGCCCGACATGATATCCGAATCATCTTCCAGGGTCAAGTTCAACCAACGATCATTCGGCACTCGTATATGGTTTCTTTTGATAAGATATTGCATTTCATTTGCGGAACGAACTTTCCAGTCGTTGACCTTAGCAATGAAAACATAAAATCCTTCCACGTCCGGTATATCGACTAAGTTCCACAACTTAGAATCGATTCCGTATTTACTTGGATTAGCAAACAGGTCGGCAAACTTAGTTCGAGATTCAAAGACGTCATCATATGGTGTTGAACCTTCCGTTAACCGTTTTACTTGTGCATCGGTTAACGATTCTCCTCGATCTCTTTTAGCAATAATGTTGTCGGACATCTTAGGTCCGATTCCCTTAACATTCATAAGTCCACCGATAATCACATTGTTCTGCACACTCCAATTTTTTTCACTTAGTTTCATGTCATACGTCTTAAACTTGAATCCCATGCGGTCAAGTTCGCGCAAGTATTGCTTTATATGCATCGGATCGTCAACGTTCTTTAGCGTTGCGATTGCGAAATCAAGTGGGAAGTGCGATTTCAATACACAACACCAATAACTTAACATCGCATATGCAACGGAATGACTCTTGTTGAATGCATAACCACCGGCGCTGTTTACTGTTTCCCAAATGGAACGCGCCGTTACATTACTGATTCCATTTTTGGCGGCACCTTCACAGAATCGTTCCCAATAGCGTTCGAAATATTCAAGCCCTAGTGACTTGCTCATTCCTTTTCGTAACGCAGTTGTATCTTCCCAATTCATTCCACCTATTTCACGAATGATCCTTAGCATTTGTTCTTGAAAGATAATGAGTCCATGCGTTTCGTTTGTAATTGACTCCATCATAGAATGCAACAATTCAAACGGCTTGCGATTCATTCTCCTGGCGCACCACTCATGCGCCGATCCTGATACCAATGGTCCAGGTCTTGCTAGTGCTGTTAACGCAACGATATCGGTGAACTGATCGACCTGCACGTTGCGAGTTAAGTTCTGTAATGTTTGACCTTCGAATTGAAATATACCGCAGAAATGTTTATTGCGTAATAACTTAAATGCTACATCGTCATCAAGTGGATGCGCCAGGAGTTGGTCATAGTTCCACCCGATACTTTCTAAACAGTCCGCTATAATAGTTAAACACCGCAGACCTAGTAAATCAACTTTCATTAAGTTGATCTTTTCAGCATCGTATTTATCTATTTGTGCTGCGTTGGTTTTCGCATCACGTGCGATGTAATGATTAATCGGATCATTGGTAATAATAACACCGGCGGCATGTCTTGAACTATGGTTAGCGTGCGCTTCTAGTTTCGCTGCCAGAATCATGTTAGGATATTTCGTAATGAAATGTTGACCGGCTTCAGTATCTCTAAACGTATCGAGAACGCAATAGTCTGAGCGTTCATCACCATCGTTGCGTTTGATAACAATATCGGCGATTTGTGCCGATTCTATATCTGGAATGCCGAGTGCCTTAGCAGTCAATCCGATTGCGGAACGTGCTTTATGCCGTGATATAGTCCCGAGTCTTGCAACCTTATCGCTACCGTATTTATCTTCTAAATATTCAAAAACCATTTCGCGTTTGTTATCAGCGAAGTCGATATCGATATCCGGTAGATCGTATCTCGTTACATCAATAAATCGTTCAAAAATTAACCCATGCGGAATCGGATCAATATCAGTGATGCCAAGTAAGTAACAAACAAGACTACCGCAAGAGCTGCCACGAGCAGGCCCCACCAACATATGTTGTTTTGCATAAACAACCATATCCGATATGACAACAAAATAGTCGGTATAACCCTTGCTATTTATGAGTCCTAACTCATAATGCAATCGTGACAAGTAGTCTCCGATAAGCGGAATACGTCTTCGTTTCGAACCTTCAACACACATTTCAAGCAACGATTGTTGCTGATACGTCTTGATGTTTGTTGCCTGTTCGATTGTAGCATTGCACTCTTCCGCTATGATTTGCAATGAAGAAAAATCCGCTAGCGGACAATGGATTAACAGTTCCTCTTTCGTAAGTATATGCATCGGACTTGGTCGATTGAATGCATTACGTCCCATTAGTATTTCGTATACATCACGATTGTCTGGTGTGATCATATAGTTATCTGATACCGGAACGCTACTATAATCACCGTTATCCATCAATGCTTGATTCGTTGCTGGATGGTGTTCAATGATAACTCGTTTGGGTAACTGGTTATTGTAGATACCGATACCAGAGTTGCCCGATAAAATGATTACATCTGAGGAAAGATCGTCAAGCTTATTAAATGGGAGTCGTGGCACGCGATGAAAGTTTATAGTTGCTTCTTCAACACAACTATAAATTTCACGCAAACCAGCATTGCTCCTGGCCAGGAGACTCATATAGTAAAGATTTTGTCGTTTCGCAGTTGATGTTATATCGTCAGTGAACGCCAGTTCAACACCAAAGATTGGTTTGATGCCTTTTACCCTACAATGTTTTGACCAGTTGATATGACCAAACGTTGAATTGCGATCTGTGATAGCAGCGGTTCGACAACCAGTTTGTTGCAGTCTATCACAGACTAATTCAATTGGTCCGTATGCATTACGAAATGAGTATTCGGTACGGCACTTAAGTTGCGTCCTCATATTTCATTTCCTTTGCATATCTTTCTTTACCTGTATCAGTCAATCGAATCGTGGAGAAGTAAGCACCACGAGCGTCCTTATATTTCCATTCAATATAGCCATATTTAAACATCTTATCAACATAAGGACCATATACACGCGCCCATTGAATCGATACGTTAGGATAAAGAAACATCAATAACCATCGTTCCTCATTCGTAAGGTCACTGGGGAGTTTCTTCTTGTTCTGAGCTTGATTCGATTTCCGCGGCTTTCTTTCTTCCGTTGCCGTTACCATTGCGGGGTTTTCTATTTTTAGTTTCTGCGGTGGTTTCCTCTGACTCTTCTCCAACTTCGTTTCCATGGTAATACCAATTATCTCCCTTATGACTCCGCTTACGTGCAAACATATCTACTTTAGCAACGTTAGGAAACATCTTAGTTATACCATCGGCAAATACCTCCGGTTTCTCACTGTGTTTACCTTGTTCTGCTTTAATGACTTGATCCATTCTTTGTTCCGGTAGTGGAGCAGGAATTTCACCTTTCACACCTAGCAACAAAACTTCCATTGTGTTGGCGGACCAATACCCTAAGCCCGGTTTCGTTTTATGCCAGAAATAAGCTGACTTATAAGTGAAGCCCCAACCTTCCAATATTTCGATTGCGTTATTTAAGTGCGGCACGGTTGCCCACAAGAACATAACACAATCATCAGCAGCGGGAATTTTCATTCCGCGTATGTCATCAAGAGTCATGGTTGGATAATGATTCTCAGCACTGCGATCCATTCCATTCTCAGATCGAACTTCGAACCTCCATGGTGGATCGATATAAATAACTCCATATAACATCGTATCGTTTTCGAGTGCCCGATTCGCCGCTACTGTTTTGTTCGCAAACTTAAGTTCGTTGTCGTTGCGCTTAACTTCTTTGATCCATTGTTTCGCATTCTTATCGGATAGCGCCGCCTGTTCCCATTTCTCAGGCGGTAAATTCTTTAGAATGTTATGCGCCGCACTAATTGCGATATCATCTAATTCAATCATTTCAAGTAATTGATTCTTTTCACTATGATGCGATCTGGTAATATCAAACGCCATGCGAACCAGTGACAGACTTACACCAAATATTTCAGACGCCCATTTTTGACCTTCAATCGTTTTCATTCCGGATTGAACTTCTGACAATCTGATTGCCGCTAAAGCCCGCTGACCTTCTACTAAGTGCCGCCTTGTGTTATTCAACGCCAACGAATAATTTAAAGCTTCTTCGTCGGTGCCATTAAATTGTTCTGTTTTCAACTCTATTGTTTCATCTTCTAAATGGCATCGGTAACGATTGCGACCATCTAGAATCTTATCGCCAAATAACAGCACCGGAACAATCATTCCGGTTTGCTTTAGACTATCTTTCAAGTTGAGAAACTCGTTCGAGTTCTCGTGCATGAGTGGAAAGATGTTGGCATAGCGGTGGAACTCATAAGTCATTGATTTTCCTCACATTATCGTTGCGAAAACGGACGGATTGTTAAATTTAATAATCTGTCCGTTTGCGTAACATAATCTGGCGGTCAACCGCCAGGAGCCAATCATGCGCTCCTGGCGGGGTACCGTCAAGCCCCTGATTTTGTTACTCTGTTGGGGTCTCGGCTGATTCGCCATTTTCGGGATCGTCATCATCAGGCTCAGGGTCGTCAACCATGATACGACTCAGGTCTTCAAACTTAACCCAGATAGCAGGATTTTTGCTGCCATCATCTAGCGTGGTCGGCATCGTTGAATCATAGATACCAATATGACCGGCCTTCAAATCTTGTTCGATAAACAGAGTCGATGGTCCGTTAAAATAAGTTCCTTTTGATGTGATAAGCATACGCGGATAATTCATTTGCGATAGGTAATCCGGAACTGATTCGCCATCGTGATAACAATTTTCCCAATTAAACCACGAGTGCGAGCCTGGACGTTTCGGATTCTTTTCCGCCAACATGCTGATTTTATATTTCGGATCGGCAAGCATGTTGCGCGGTTTACGTTGCCGTGGTTCACCTTTCAACGTTACACGAGCGGAAACTTTTGGTTCCTTAATCGGAATCAAATCCCACTCATACTCTTTAAGCATTTCGGTATTAACAGTTACCGTCCTAAGCAATCCCGTTTCCTCGTCGTAATCAACTTCGAGGATTCCGCGGTCAACCAAACGAGTTTGTCTGTTAGGTAAAACAGCCCGTTTCAGTTCCGTTTCGAGTTCACTAAACTCAATTGGCGTGCCCGGTTCCGCGAGTGAAACGAATTTATTCGCGAGCCTGATTTCATCTGGTCGGAAGCGGCGACGTTTTCTTGTGGTTTCCTCCGCAATGTTTTCATTTTCCATTGCGGCCACATCGGAGCCAGAATCATCCGGACTCCGTTGCAAAGTTTGCACGTCATCTGACATAACTTACCTATATGGGGATTTGTTACCGATTCGAATCATCGGCCTAGCTAACTTACTCTCCTGGCGGATTGGCGCAAGCTTGAATCGGCATATTTGCAAAAATTATAGAATCGCGGTAGCGTTGGTCCCAACGCCAGGAGCAAAGGGTCAACTCTATGGATGGATAACACAGTTCCGCGTCTGGAACCATCATACGCCATAGCTATGTCAAACATCGTTCCGTTTTCGGAATAGTGAATGCCAGCTATTGGTCAATCAATATCGTTCCCATTTCGGAATGGTAAACGAGCGGCCATGCGTTTTGCTTGCTAGCGGTAGCTATCGGATAGCTAGTGGAAGCTAGCAGCTATCTAGCAGCTATCTAGCAGCTATCTAGAAGATAGCAGCTATCTAGCAGCTAGATCATATGAGATTATCAAAGAGCAAATCGTGTCTCGCAATTGGGATTCGTCCCAATTGACTTTTATCAGAACTGGCCAAACGGAGTCTCCTGCTATCCCCCTAGCAGGAGCGGCCTAGGCGGCCTGTGGGATGCCTCTGAGCCGCGCCACGGCCATGGTCCCATGGCTCTAGAGCCATGGCTAGCCTATCGGCTCGCCAGGGAAGCTTGTCAAAAGGCAATTTTGACATAAGGCAAGCCTTACCCTGCGGGGTGGATCTTGCCTTATGTCAAACCATGGCATTGCTAAGGAAATATAAGAGAACTCGCCAGTATTAGCAGTAAACCCTTGTAAATCCTTAGTAAGCTGACAGTAAGAAAATCGACATTCTAAGTAAAATAACCCCTTGTAATTCGAAAACTAATCCCTATATAACAATTTCTACTATCTACTAGACTACAAGGGAAGCCCCGAGCCTAGCCTAGCCTACCGGGCTTCCCTCTGATCTTTGAAAACTGAATCCGCTCCCCCACTTACCTTTGCGCTTGGCGCATAGGGTTAAACAATGAGTCGCCATTTAGAGCCTGTTATGGGCTTGGATTAACTAGCCTGACCAACGATCCGAGTCTTACGAATCAGCGCCGACGATTCCAATGGATTAAGTGTTTAACCGACTGATCTACCGGCAAAGGTAAGACTCAAGCCCACAATGCGGTGGCAAATTGAAACGCTAGGTAACGCAAGCATAAAACGCGAAGAGTCGTTACCGTTTCGAATTTTTGGGGAAAGCGGAGTCCCACTCTTTGACAATCGAATAAGCTAACCTTGCTAGGCTATCCCCTAGGGATAGAGTGCAAGCGCCAGAATAGATAAAAGCGAATCCTGGCGCTCACCATTGGCAAGGTTCCATTGTTCCTTTCAGTTTCGAAACTAGGTTCAATGCGACTCTTTAGCGTAAATACGCGATAAAGCTTTAGCTTTAAGAGTCGCCTTGTAATGTAGCCTATGCCGGTCACAAGCCCGGATAAATACAGAGTGATAACCCTAGTAATGAAAGTGAAATGAAATGGTAACTAAGTTGACACAATATCAAATCGCATTGCTAGAGCAGGCTTTAATCAGCCTGTATAACAACTGCAATGAACCTGTCACCTCGCAAGAGGCTAACAAGCTTCTGAGATTGTTGAATCATTCTCAGAAGGTAACTTTTACAATGCGCGAAGATATGGTCTAAAGCTTATCCTAATGAATGCATCCCATGGGATGCATTTACTAGCATACGCTAGAACCTGAAACGAAATGAAAAGGAATGTGAAAATGTCGAGTCATCATAATCTAACAACGGTTGACGCTTTGCAATGCGCTTTGAATGTTGCCAAAGTGGTATACATTCAAGCGCGTTTCGGAACGTCGGAACGTTGGATTAGGATAACGAAAAAGGAAGCACAAATTCTCGTTTCCAATTTGGAACGGGAAGCGACTCCGAAAGAGGCTGAAATGTATAGTAATGTTTTCGGAACGTTAAACGGAACGTTGCTCTATATGGGTTAAGTTGCTTTTATGGAATGAGTGCGAGCACTCATTCTACAAACGCAACATCGCGTTTGATAACTGAAACGAACTGAAGGAAAGTGAGCTATGGAACTTAATGAAATTGAGTCAGCACTTGACGCTGACAGAATGTATGTCCGTATGCGTAACGGAAGATTTTGGAAGGTGCGTCGTAACGGTCGCACTATAACATGGGTTCGGAAGCCTAACGAGTTTCGAATCCCTGTCATGATTGGATTCCGCGGTCACGATGCGATTACACATAATGACGTAATCGAATTTAAAGGCGAAGGTGAAAATAACGGTTACGTAATTGCTTAATCGTGTTTTTATGATTGCTCCTGGCGGTAGGCCAGGAGCAAGCACCAAAACATGAAAATGGTTTGGAATCTGAAACGAACTGAAAAGGAAAGTGAGCTATGGAAAAGTATTGGATTGGTTTAGAACCAACCGAATGTGATCTGAATAAATGCGTTATCACAACGACATTTATTGATGGTCGCACTAAGTTTGGACCGTGGGCGAATTTGTGTCCTAAGTGTCACAAAAAATTCGGCATTGGTTTAGGTGCTGGTAAAGGCCAACAATATCAGAAGCAAGTTGATGGTAAATGGTTAAAGACTAAAGGCTAATCGAAAGCATAAAATTGCAACGTTCTTGCAACGTTGCAGTTTTCTGGAGTCGATCATGTGGCCAGACACTAACCTAATGAAACTGAAATGAAAGTAGAACAATGCAATTCGAAAACGTAACCATTCGGTTCGATGGCACGAGTCCCCTGGACTTGCTTCCAGAACTGAAACAAACGATCCGGGAACTCCGGGACGTTATCGGAATGATGCAGGACAAGATCGAATCGTTAGAGAATACCAACGATTCGCTTCTGGTTCGTATGCAATCCATGGAGTCAGATATTGCCGACATGGATGGCAGACTTGACGATATCGATTCCAAAATCGACGATCATGATGGAATCGAATCGAGAGTTAACGATCTGGACTCTAGCCTATCCGGTATCGATCTTGCAGAACTTGCCGAAACGGTCAGTTCGCACGAGGAATATTTGAGTGCAGTCCTGGCATTCAACGATCGTTTACGTGACGCAATCAAAGGCTAATCGAAAACATAAGGATGCAACATCAATACGATGTTGCATCTTTCTGGAGTCGATCAAGTGGCCAGACACAATCTAGTGATGAAAATGAAAGTGAAACAAATGGTAAAGATGAATAACGACCTCGGTTCCGTAATGATGGTTTACACTGGCGAGTCGCCAGAACAAATCATCAAAAGCGGAGTCGTAACGACTGCGCTACCGTTCAAGTTGACTCGCGCGGAAAGCGTCAAGTATGTCGTTTGCTGCCAGAACGCAACGGTTAACGGTGCAACCGAGCCACACAATTCCGCGTTTCTTATCGGTATCGTGCGGGATTGTAACGCTACCGATAACAACGGAATCATGATGGGAGCCTCTCTCAACATTTCTCATTATGTTCTGATGACGAAACGGAATGCTTGGCGTGCTCAACGGCAAACCTCGCATTTCTTTTTTCCGACTCTGACCGATGCCCAAATCCGACTCGGGCGGTATGACTTCACCCCGATTGCGAGGCAATCCTACAAGGCCGCTCCAAGCTATGCTGTGGCGGCAAAGATCGTGGGCAAGGGGTTACGTAAAACTGGCAAGCCTGTAGCCTCTGGCGATGCCTCTGAGGCGATTGCAGAGCCTATCGGCAAAGCAGCCCGCAAAGCTTTCCAGGGTTCCGACCTGCGGAACCTGATTGCCGACGCGTTGAACGTTGATACTTCGAAAATATCCGGATCGATCAAGGTTCGTGATGCTAGCGTAACGATTACGATTGAGTTCTAGCCTATACGGTTACTCCTGGCGGTATGCCAGGAGTAACAGTCTAGCCTAGATGGTTAGAGTCTCGAAACAGTAAAGGAATGAATGATGGAATATAAACTAGAGCAAGACTCGCACGGTTACTATTATGTTTCGGAATTAAAATATTCTGGCGCATCTAAGTCCATGCAAGTTTTATTGTTCGTTCGTTATAAAGACGGCGACATGGATTTGATACGAGAGAATAATGAACGTATGCATGAGTGCTTGTATGACCTTTATCAGACCAATGAGCATTTGAAAGATGGTGACACCTTCACAATAAACGGTGAAGTTGTCTATCGTTGCGAAGGTGTTCACGTTGTAAAGATCGACTAGCCTAATCAATAGGATTGCAACATCATATGATGTTGCACTCTTCTTGATTCGGAATGAATCAAGGAACGTGACTTAACCTGTTTGAACTGTAAAGGAATGGAATGATGGATGACAAAGATAACGCAGTCGAAATGGCTCTTGCGTGGGCTGTAGAGATTGAATCGTTAGAGTTTGGAAACATGACTCAATCGGAAGTGGATGATAATCGTCCTGATCCGTTATCGATTGAAGTTCGCTCCAACTGGCATTGTTATAGCGACACGACTCCACCCATGGAGTATCGTATCGTTTTGACAACGGGTGGACCGGCTGTGCAAATCACTGGTGACTTGAATGACCATAACAAACCTGAAACTGCATTCTTGCAGTGTCAGAACTGGTTTACTCATTGGCAGAATGTTTCTCTTACAGATCGTCAAGAGGAAGCTTTGCTAGCCTATGCACGGTCGTTCTATTTCGGAGGCTAAACCAATGTGGTTGCAAGTTCAATCTCAGGTCGAAGACAAGCTGTTTTCGATTGAATATCGTTATGATGCTGAAAAGGATTATGACGATGCGATACTGTATCAAAAAGATGGCGCATGGGTTTTCCAACCTCGTGTTAACTCTGAAACGAAATGGTTGTGTCATGGCAACATTGAGTGGACGGAAGCATTAAAACGAGCGTTGAATATCCTTGATACTATGAAATAAACTTGCTTTTATGCAGGCTCCTGGCGGTAACTCGCCAGGAGCAAGCACCAACGCAAGTTGGAGCCTAAGTGAAACGAACTTGAAAGGAATGGAATGATGGATGACGAAACGGAACGTCACAAAAGGATCAGCAAATTTGCTGATTTTTTAGCTAGCGAGACGAATGATTTTGTTGACGGGCTGTTTGAACTAATCGAAAGATTAGAAACTGGCAATCCACGATGGACTAAAAAGGAACGAAAACTTTTTAGTCAATTCGTTAGTGTAGCGATTGAAAACGATGCCGCTCTTCTATTGGGCGTGCAACGGTTTCAAATGTTGTGGAAACAACAAGTCGAAATTTCAACTGTGTTAAAGCAACAAATCGTTTTGCTTGAAGAGAGAATCCAAATGCTAAAGGATGGACGCGACTGACGTTCTATTAATGAAATGAGTGTTCACACTCATTTTACTAACAGACCGTTCTGTTAGACAACCGAATCGAACTGGAAAGGAATGGAATAATGGAGTGTATTTGTGGAAGCGGAATGATCCGTTTTCCCTTGTATGATGCAAGGGGAATTTTCTGCACCTACGTTTGCGATGAATGCGAACTCGAAAAGAAAAGCCGTTATCGTGCCGATATCTTTGAGGACTCTAACTACTGGTCGGATGAACCGATTGAGGAGTCAGAGTGATGGAATACGATGCTTTAGTGAAATGGTTACATGAGCAACGAGATCATCTCTTACAAGAGATTGCAAGGTTGCAAATTCGTTACGAAGTCTACGGTGAAATGTTGGTTAAGATGCCAGCATCTAAGCCAATGATGAAACCGCGTGGTCCTGACAAGCACAAACGCAAACGGTCTGCTTCTGTTGCGACCCAACAAGTAATGCTGGCGTTAGAAGCAGCTGGTAAAGATGGGTTGACCGGCAGGGAACTTGCTAAGGTAGCAGAACTACCGATAGGAACGGCATCATCACGACTATCCATTCTGAGGTCGGAAGGAAAAGTCGCGTATGATTCGCCACGTTATTTTGTATTGCACTCGAAACAAGAGGACAACAACGTATAACTAACGTTGCTTTCTTGGAACTAGCTTGCTTGCAAGCTAGTTTCACGAGCGCAAGGTTGCGTCTCGGGCCTAAACTTCAAACTGTAAAGGACAATGAAATGAAATGGTTGCTGGTTCTCCTGGTGATGACGCCAGGAGTAGCTTGGTCCTATAACGAAACGAGTCGAACCGATACGTTTGGTTATCGTCATTCTGTAATTCGCGATGATAACGGAAAGATTATCCGTTGCGTAAGTTACAAAACGACAATGGGCCAACGAATCAAAAGGTGTAACTAAATGACTGTAACGTTAGGCGAAGAACTGTTACCGTTTCTAGATCGATTGAGTCTCTTGTTGGAGAAATACGATCCAGTCACGCAACAAAAACTTATCGAGTTATTAGTCGTTCGCCATTTGATGAAGGTTGGACAACCGAATGAAAAGTTTGTTTTGGATTCGATGAACAAACATATCAAACAGATTGTGCAACAGCTTCATGGTTACAGGAGCGAATAACATGCCAACTTACTATGATGACAACTTTGGCCACTACAAGATCGAATCGGAAGAGGACGTTGAGTTCTATAAGGAAGTGCAACGAACTTCTGTGTGGAAGAAATGTTTACGTTGTGAAAGAAAAGTCAGACTTCGACCTGATTACGTAATCTGTAATCGTTGCGCTGATGCAGACGAACGTGGTTGGGGTTATTAAACGTTGTCTTAATGTCTCCTGGCGGGTGATCCGCCAGGTTTCACTAGAACACCGTTCTAGAAACGAAACGAAAGGAATGATAGGACAATGGAAAAGCGTATCGAACAGATTCCGTTCGAACAGGTAACGAATCGTCAATGTGGATCATGCACCGCATGTTGCGTTTGGCTTGGTATCGATGAATTAAAGAAATATACCGGCGCGAAATGCAAGCATCTACGCGGTCCAGCATATCTTGATAAACGTTGCGGTATCCAACATAGTAAACCCGTTGCCTGTTCGACATATCAATGTATGTGGAAAGCGGGTTGGGGTTTAGATGATTGGCAACCGAAACAATGTGGCATCTTGATAACGCCATATCAAGACGATGATGCAACGGTATCGTTTACCGTAATTATCTTTGACCCTGCCAAAGCCCAACCATATCTTGATACAATAACGAATCAATTGCTGGTGCTGCCGATGACTAAAGAGATAAGGGTCATCAGACCACAAACCAAGAAGGCGTTATTGTATCGCGATGGTAACGTGTATAACTGTCAGTTAATGCCTGCCGATGGATACGAATCCTTAACGTTCATGGCGGTTGACGATCCGATTGGTCATTATAAGTTCGAAAGTAAATAGCTTCTCTTAATGGAATGAGTTTAAATTTAAACTCATTTCACTAGCAGAACGCTAGACTGAAACTGAAACTGAAAGGAATGGAATAATGGAAGATGTAGTAATACCACTCGGTAACGATCAATTCGGAATCGAGGTTGGTGAAAGTGAAAGTCTCATACTGACTCCAGAACGACTCCGCGAAATATCGGAGCGTAATGCTCTTACATCTGGACCGGGATTAGATCATTCCTATATGCCAACGAGTCAAGAATTGAATCATATGGCTGAAATGTTACGAGAAGCAATCAATCGTGGGCAAATGATCGACTTTGGTCATTGGCCTAACGATATGATTAAACAAACTTCGCATCGTGTTGGTCGTCTTTATTCTGAAGGCGCAATGGCACATCCGTTTCGGACTCCATATATTTTCTTGCATAGTTGGAGCGATGAAAAGAATCCGTCTCTGGAACTGAGAAAAGTCGTAACGAATGCGTATCTTATAAATCCGTTTCCAAATTCTGGTGACGGTATTTGTATCGACTTCGAAGCGGTTGAACTTGAAGGAACCAGACTCGAATCGGTTGGCAATTGTTTAACTGTTGGCAATCGCATTTCTTTTCTCGCGACAGAATCGTTGCGAGATAGGAATGCTACCTTGAATGTCATTCCATTCGCAATGCGTTTCTATAGCGTAAAGGATAAAGATCCGTTTGACAAAATGGAATGGAACGAAAAACGCATGATGGATTTAGCGGCATCAAATGTTTTGGAGCCGTTAATGGTTGCGCTTTCAATACTAAATACGCGCGGCGTCGAGACTCAAATTGTTACGGTTAAAGAGAGTCTAAACAAGGCGCGCATGAAACGTGGCAAGTCTCGCATACCGCCTTACAGGCGAGTTGATAGTTCCGGCTATGTAACCGCAATCCAACGTCGCCAGGAGCGGAACAAAGACTCGCAAGGCGGTCATCATGCCAGTCCGATTCCGCATATGCGGATCGGTCACTGGCGTCATTACCAGACCGGTGAGAAAAGTTTCATTCGCGATACATTAGTGAATGCAACTGAAGAAATGCGAAATGCTTTCGTTTCGCATCGGTCACATTATACGATCAAAGAATAGTTACCAGAAAGGAACAATGGAATCCCTCGCCAACCCGGTAGACCAACGCAGACACAGCGCGTCTACCGGGATTTTTTTGTCTTCTTTTGTGCAAAAGTCATGCGTTTTGAATTTGACATAAAGCAAAAAAAGTTAAATTTAATTTCTGGTTTGAAGTTGCAACGTTTCCAGGATCACGGCTTCTTCCCAAGCGTATCACGAATCTCTTGGCAGGTTTCCACTACCGCAATAAACTTTCCGTTGGTAGTCACCACAACGCAATGCACGCTTTTAGCAAAATGTTTTAAGTCTGGATTGACCGGCTCGCGTAAACTACTGATCGCCCGCGGATTTAAAAATGCACGCTGTCCATCTGGACCATGCAATTCAATAAACTCAACTCCCGAAATAAATATCAGTGCCAGGAGAATCATTTCTTTTTACTAAGGTCTCCTGGCCCGAGTTCCCTATTGTTATTCATGTGCGCCGTCTTCCAAACCGATTGCCATATTGAAACAGCTGGATTCGGTTGCACAACTATTCTTGGCGGTCTCCTGCCAAGTGCTATTTCTTTGTCCTCTTGCGCTTGTTGCAATGCATCACCAATCCATTTGTCTTGATTAACAGACGTTCCAATAGCTAATACCAAAGCCGGAATGAATGGGCGATTTTCTTTTCTGGCATCTTCAATTTCTTTCTCTACCAGTAACGATGACTTGTGTCGCATTTGATCAGTGAACTCACCCATTTGTTTCGCTCCTGTTGTTAAGTATAAAGGCCACCGCTAAAGGTTTGCGCTGGCGCATCACCAGGAAACAATACATCTGGTGAAACTCCGGCCAGATTTTGGATTCCATACGCGGCGGCATAAGCACGCGGTCCCCTTGTAGTTCCGGTATAAGTTGAACCCCATGCTTGAATATAACCAGCAGTGGTGCAACAAGAAAAACCTAAGCTATATATTGGGTTATTTGTAATCGTTACGTGTGTTCTTACATTAGTGCAAATACCACCAACATAAGACATCATATGCATTCTTGCGTTTCCGTAAATAGAATAATTGATATTAGGTCCCCATGAATAAACTTGACCAGCTGACCATGCACCCATTTGTGATTGCGAACATGGACCAAAAGCAACATCTTTATAAATAATGATTCCGGCATTAATGCCATTGAGTCCGCTGCCGTTAGATTCATAATCAACATCAGGACCAATCGCTTCTATAGAAACTCCTTGCACGGCAAACCATGCGGAATATGCTGCCGTTAATGCTCCACCATTGGTATTTTTAATTAAATAGTTTCGAGGATTTAACGTATCACCTTGAATTAAAAGTCCACCATTCCAACTAACACTTAAAACTGCCGGTTCATATGTTCCGGGTTGCAATTGAATATAAACCCATTGATGCGCTGGTTCAATATTCTCTAGCGCCCAATCAATTGATTTCTGAATCGTTCTAAATGGTGTTCCCTGATTAGGAACCAAATTGCTATCGTTACCATTAATTGAATCAGCCCATATAGTATAAGGCGCAGTCAATTTAATTTTGAACTTAGAATTAATTGCTCGCAGCAACTGAGTCAAATCAAGTGGGTCTGGCAACATATTTGCCGATGCGATTACGTTACCAATCTGACCATAGAGCCAATTGTCTTTGTCATCCGACCATTGAAACATCGAATTGAATTGTTCAACAGTAGGTGGCGCTTGTCCAATGTAAGCCCAACCGGCATCTGCTTGTGCATTAGTCGGATCATCTGTTAAACCAGTAGTAGCCCATTCTTCACCAAAACGATCGAACCATGAAGGCATTTGTTTTGTCCTTTGTTAGAGCAACCAGCGTGCTTTACCTAAGCCGATCAGTATGACGATCAAACAAACCAAAACAATAATTAGTTTCAAAATGGGGTCGATTAAAACTGGTCCTCTTGCGACAATAATAATTAGATCGACAAGCCAACACGCCAGATAAGCAACGATGAAGTAGACGATTGATTTTTCTTGCATGTTCTTAACGATACAAATAAGGATAGCCAACCAAACTAAAGATAACAACGATCAATAACACAAGAAGAATGAGTCCTATTGGATCACCCCAATGGGTTATAGTTCCGGATCGCAAACCATATCCCCCACCAAATATTATTAAGATCAGAATTATTATAAGTAGAACAGTCATGACGATCTTCCTTTCAACAGTTCTATTTCGGCTTTTAGTTCTTTTACCGCATTGACCAGTGCGGCAACAATGGGAGTCGTTGCATAACTAAGCATTGGACTTTCACTATCCAAATCATCTTTACCAGTAGAGTCCATAGCGCCAAATGGAACAACCGCTTCCGGAATGATTTGTTGAACCTGATTAGCGGAGAAACCAATTTCATTTCTTTCACTCATTACCATAACATCTTTCTTTGGAATCATCCGGTTAAAACTTATGGGTTTCAATTGTAATATTTCAGTTAAACCTATCTCGGTCGATCTGATATTTTGTTTCGACCTTTCATCAGAAAAATCCTGATAAGCGCCACGCCCACCAGTCCAACCTAAATTGTTATAAGCCGACAGATTTGCATGGTTAACCCAAAAGATTCCATAATCACCATTCATCCAAATTAAAGTTCCAGACGCAGCGGCCCAATCCCAATACCATCCCGGATTAAATTGAATGAGGACTCCACTGCCACCCGATGCTATAGCAGAACTACCACCACGAGCATAAAGATTTGCTCCATAAAGATTTCCATTAACGGTTAACCCACCAGTAATCGTTCCGCCTGATAAAAGAAGAAAGTTTGCGTTAACCCAACTATAAGTTGCGAAATAAGTATTAACCCAACTAGTTAAAGCAGCGTCACCAATATAAGTTCCGTTAACATAACAATTTAAGTTTCCATTCCAACCGAAAGCATGTGCGTTATTACTAAATCCCCTATATGCGACTCCGTTGCCACCAACAGAAATTTGTCCAAGCGTCCATAGGATTCCGCTACCATCAATTTGCATCTTCAATGCAAAATTCGGATAGCCCTCCCAACGCCAAATTCCCGTTCCAGCTTCAAACCAAAAACGCCAATCAGGGTTGCCAGTAAAGACCCAATTGCCAGCGGATTTAACAATAGTTGAATCGTTAGAAAATACAACCGCTTTCGATTCGGGAATATAAATGTTTCCCGGAGTCACTAAGTTTCCGGCTTGATCAAACTTCCAATTAATATTCGCTGCGCCAGTATAGATTTCAAAGCCATTCGGATTAGGCGTATACGTTGGTCCTCTTAATCCGATAACAGAACTAACTATTCCATTTCTGGAATAAATATTTAACGTATCGGATAAAGCATTGGTCGGATTGTTTGGTCCACGACCGTAAAGATGTGCTTCGGTAGAAATTAACGGATCGATATATAAATGATGTCGCAACGTTGTATTACCAGTAGCACGATCAATAGAAAGCACTGGTGCACCATCTAATAATGCGCCAGCATCATTGTAACGAAAGATATTAAAGTTTGCGCCAGTAGATGTTCCGCCTAGTTCTAAAGCCCAACGATTAACTTCAAGTTTAGTTCCAATGATTTGACTAGCAAAACTATCAGTCGAATTAATAACGAATTGAGTATTGGCGCTATTGGTTAAACTTAGTTTGCTAAACGTTGGCGTATTAGTCCAGTTACCTAATTGTCTTGCATAAGACCATGGCAAGTTCGGCGCTTCGCCAATACCAGCACCAGCTAAGATCATTACATCAACATACTGTTTCGTTGCCGCACCCATTGGAACAACAGGGTTACGATTTAAAATTAAATCGCCGGTTAAAGTTCCACCTGTTTTGAATAGAGCGTTCTGACCAATACTAGCAAGCGCATCATATACGTTTGCACCCGGAACGTTTGGAATCGCTGGCGAAACAGGAACAGTTTGCGCGATAACTTCCGCTGCGGTCATTGCGAAGTTGATCCAACCAACTCCGTTAGATATCAAGAATGTTCCTTGCGTGACTCCTTCTGCCGGTTGGTTCCCCACGCCAGGAGGTGCGTGACTTGATTTAACTACGAAATAATATTGACTCGTAACAGGTGAAGCAGGAGGTAATGGTTGTCCAACTACAAATTGTGGTTGTCCCGAACTCAAAATGATATTGTTTGCGCCATCATAATCACCGATAAATATTAATGTATTAACTGAAGAATGAAGTTGTCTTAACGTCCAATCTAATGTTGCTGCATCATTTTGATTCACCGGTGGACCAAAGAGAGTCAACATACCACTCATTATGTCGCCAGAACGATTGACAAAACCAGTCGATACATTTTGCAAATCAGTTATTTCATCGCGCGCGATATGAAAATTATCACGCACTGATTGCGTTGTCGGTGTGCCATATATCGGTTTGGTAATGTCAATCGAACTTGGCATTTTAATTACGCTCCTGGCGCATGAACCTCGGCACCATTGGGCTGTTTCATTGTAGGCTGTTGTTTCGCTTGTTCAACTTGCATCTGCAACTGCTGTTGCATCTGTTGCATTGTTGAAGCGATATCCTTAAACGGAAACGTTGCAAGCATGTTAAGAACTTTAACCCACTCTTCTTCCGGCATAGAAACATTAAGCGTAGCCATGTTAACTCCTTGTTGCAAGTTGTGTTTCGATCGTAACTATACGAGCGTATAGTTCTTTCACCGCATTGACCAATGCAAGCGGTAAAGAAGATAGGTCAAGGACTCGCAAGTCGTCAACCTGTATTTCATCGATCAACCCTTCCTTTCTCGTAACCATTTCGGGAAAGTATGGTTCTACTTCTTGCGCGGACAAACCAATATATTCTTTAGTCGTATCAGGATGATACAACTGTTGATCCGCGACATGCTTATCGTTACCTTTAAAAGTATATCGTATCGGATTAAGATTTAAAATTTCATTCAATCCTAAAGTGTAATCACCAGTAACGTTTTTAATTCTGCTGTCAGAACTATCAGCCCAAGCGCCACCGCCTGGTTTCAATCCCGTGCCATAAACCAGATATAAACTATTATCTTGACCCATCATCATGTGTCTCGTTGCGCCCCAATAAAATTCATGACTATAAGTTGGTCTTCCACCACCATTAAGTATTATGTTCGCAGAAGCACTAAAAACAGTTTGTCCGGATATTGTTAAAAAGGTTCCCGCTGTCATCTGATAAACACTGGTCGTGCCACTCAAACCAATTCCATTCGCAACGATTGAGCCATTAATAGTTAAACCGCCATCAATAACAGTTGAGCCATTAGAACGTTGAATAAAAAATGGTCGTCCAAGATAATTTCCTGCGTCATCGTAACGATGAATGGCAAAATCAGAACCAGCATTCGCACCAGTTTCAGCGGTTGTATCTCCTAGCGCAACCATCCAACGTAACACATTATTTGTAGAAGCGAGAATTTGATTTTGTTGTCCTGATGCACTTTTTGATAATTCGAAAGATGCCCAATTATTTAAGGAAATTGCTTTTACTATTCCACTAGAAGCATTAATAGATCCGGTTACAGTTAAATTGCCATTAACTGTTCCACCAGATAAACTTAGTTTTGTATCGGCATATTGTTTCGTTGCGATACCCATCGGTGCGGTAGGATCACCAGCAACGAATCCTAAACCTGTTGCGCGAGAAAAATAAAGTGCTGTTGCCCCACTAGCTCCAGCATCGGTATAAGAGGAAAGAAAAAAATCAGAACCTACATTACCGCCAGACTCTGCCCCAGCAGCCGTTCCATAAAGCCAACGAGTAGATCCATTTGACTGGTAATATGTAATTCGGTTAGTGTTTGGCTTGGCATTCATATAGACAGCGGAATAATCTGCACCATTAAATCCAAACGTTAGGCCATAAGTAACCGATAACGACCCAGGAGAAACAATAAGATCACCTTGAATTGTTGTTGGTCCAGTAATAACTCCACCTGATTTAGATAATTTCGTATCGGCATATTGTTTGGTTGCTGCTTCAAGTGCAGTCGTAGGATCACGTTTTAATAATGCTGAAGTAACTTCTATAACGCCAGTTGCATAAATCGTTGCAAGTGTATTTACCACGCCAGCGGTAGCGGTTAGTTGATGAAATTGAAAACTTCCATATGCGGAAGGATATAAGTTTACAAAGTCCGCAGCACCCCAACCTCCATTGATTGCATTAAATCCAATGGCGGTTCCGAAAGTTGATGCTGGAATCGGTCCCCCATTAGCCTCAAATACCATAGGCCATACCACTGCTGCAATAGTATCGACATTCAAACGACCAGTTAATTTACCACCTGTTAACGGAAGATAACCAACGCCACCAACCTTTCCGTCTACGTATTGTTTCGTTGCAACTTCAAGTGCGGTTGTTGGATCACGCGCAACTTGCAACGTTGCTTCCGAATACATTTTCTTATCGAAACGAGAAATTCCAAATGGCGTTCCTCCAAACGATCCGTCATTGTTATAAACATAAAAAGCTAAGTTTCCACCATCATTAAGACCGCTTTCCGGATAAGCATCTAGAGCCACCATCCAACGATTAGAATTGTTTGAAAGAAACGATATGCCGCCACTAGAAGCAGAAAGCATATTGATATTTAGTCCAGACCTTACAGTTCCGTTTCCAATATTAATCCAATGAAGAACTCCTAAGTCTCCATTTAAGCTTCCACCAGTCAAACTTAGTTTCGTATCGGCATATGTTTTCGTTACAGCATGAGCGGCTGTTGTTGGCTCTTGTCCAAGAAACAATGGTTGCCCAGTTGCTATTGACAAAGAACTATTAAATATAGTTGGAGCGGTAAACGAAACAGTTGATCCACCAATGTGAAGCGGTTGATACGAACCGACTCCAGTGTTATCAACACCCTCTATTGAAAAATTGTTTGAATTACCAGTGAAACGAATACCTTTAGTTGCTCCAGTAACTAACAGACCGAGCACTCCATCATTGACTAAAATCCCTAATGGTCCAGTTAAATTTCCACCAGTAAGCGGAAGATAACCTGCGCCACCAATCTTTCCGTCTACGTATTGTTTCGTTGCAACAGCTAAAGCTGAAGTTGGATCTTGCGTAAGTGTAACATTACCTTGAAGAATTGCACCACCACCAGCATTTAAATAACCATTGATAACAAATTCGCCAGTTACATTCCAACCTGTATAACCACCCTCAGATGCCAATACTAAACGATTTGTCAAACCATAACCAACGTAACCAATTCTGTTTCCAGCATTATCGTGAAACGAAATAAAACCTGGAGTCGTTGAACCACCACCTGTGATACCTAAGAAATAATTTGGAACTTGACCGATAAAAACTTGTCCGTTAACTGTGCCACCCGTAAGCGGAAGATATTGTCCCGCTTTCGTATCGACATATTGTTTCGTTGCTGCATGAAGTGGTGCAGTAGGATTATTCAGTAAAGATACTGACCCATTAAGACCAATATTTCCAACCGCATCCATTTCAATTCTATAAGCTCCAGCAACTTCATCACCAATACTAAAATTACCTGTTCCAAGAGTTATACCTGCAACCCATCGAAGAGTTGCAGTTTGATATCTTATGCGAGCAAAACCGTTAGCGGTAGACTCATTAAGCGTCAACATTGCTTCAGAATTAGTTTGATTTAAAAACAAATTACCAGTTAAGGCTCCACCAACAAGCGGAAGATACGATCCAGTAACTAAACTACGAACCGAGTCAACGTATTGTTTCGTTGCTGCATGGAGTCCAGTAGTTGGATCTTGTGATAACTTAATAGTAGCTCCACTATTAAAAATTAATCCTCCCTGAGAAAGATCAAAAAATGCCAGATCGACGCCACCAGAAAGAAACACCATCGAACCATTACAATTTAAATTTAACCTTCCACCAGTAATTGACATACCAGCAAAATTAGTGTAAAATTCAATATGTTTAGAAAAATCGGTTGGCGACGTTGAAGTTAATGATCCAAAACTAATTCCGTTACTAGGAAGAACTTTACTATTAAATGTTATTGCACTAGAACTATAACCAGCAACACCAATACTATTAATAAATAATTCAAGAACATTACTTGTTCTTCCAAAACGGAAGAAACTATTATTCATTCCAAATTCATAATAATTAAATGTCGCATCATAATGCAAACCAAACATTAATACTCTGTTGGCATCCCATATCTTCATAGAGTTAAAGATCGGATCAATGATCCATTCATTCTCAGTCGCTAACGTAGTTTCGCCACCACCCCTTACGTAATAGAAACCATTTTTCGGAGCATCCGGCATCCCTCCACCGGCGAATGCTATTGCATCAACGTATTGTTTCGTTGCCGCTTCATGATTGGCAACAGGATCACGCCACAACTCTAATTTGCCGGTCATTATTCCACCGTTAAGTGGCAAGAATGGACCGGTTGAAATTAGTTGTTGTAGCGACGTTATTTCATTTTGTGCGATTTGAAAATTATCGCGAACGCTTTGTGTCGTTGGCGTTCCATAAACTGGTTTCGAAAAGTCAATGAGAGATGGCATTATAGAACCTTTCTTTCATAGATATGGCGTTACAAGTTCTACATTTTCGACTTCCATTCGGTCTAAAATAAGTATTCTTTTCGTCATACAAATGACCTTTAGGACAATGCGTTTTAATAGTATTTTTAATTCCAATGTTTTGAGTTCTTCCTTTTCTACCTCTATCCGCCATATTATCCGCATTCGTTCCAAGAAATAAATGATCTACATTAACACACGATCTAATATCGCAACGATGAAGAACATGTAGTCCATCAGGGATTTTTCCATTTTCTAATTCCCATGAATATCTATGCGCTCGAAACGTTTTACCATCACATTTAAAATGACCATAACCTTTAGGAATAATAGTTCCTATCCATAAGAAACAACCCGAGTTCGGTTCAGGAATAAAATTTCTTTCAAAATTATTCATCCCGGAATACCTCGCTGATCCCAGATAGAGTTGCCGCTATCGTAGATTGATTCGCCTCTGTCCCATATCGACATGGTAACATTAATCGGAGGTATATTACTTCCAGGTCTCCTGGCGAGGATGCCGATATCAAAGCCGTAATAACCCATATTCTGATTTGAGAAACCAAATACAAAATCAGCATTATAATAATGCGGCCACAACTTAACGCCAGCAGCGCGAGGAATCATGAACTCCAATAGTTGTGAACGCGGATCGTTGTCCATAATGAAGTCATTAATATAGACTCTGGCATTGGCATTGCCAGCATCATCGACTCTTGTTCTCGTTACATTAAGAGAGGTGTTGAATGCGCGGACTAATTCTTCTGCTGTTCCATGTCCGTTATTAAGATAAATCTTCAAGTAGATTATGGCTCGATATTCGGTATCACCAAGAATGGTGCTTTGTGCATATGGCTCGCGTTTGTGACGCATCCTTGCGACACCAAAACTACGTCCACTTATTTGTGAAGCGAAACCAAAGAACGGTAAGTAAACTGAGTTGGCAACTGATCTCGTTATACCAACGATCGATCCGATACCATCTAGTTGAACACCTTCCGCAGTATCCAACCAACGTAACGTATACAAATCATTTAATGCTTTATCAAGAATATTGATCGGAGGATAAAACGATCTTACGAAAGCTTCTGTATTTTTCTTACCAACATGCTGTGCAAGAAAATGCGACCATGCGACTTCCGCATGATCATGCGGAAAGTCCAGCGGCTCTAATATTTCAAGATCGATATTAGTTAGTTCGTTCATCGACCGCGCCTTGCATCAAAGATTGCAACTGCAACTTTTGTTACATCGAATTGAGATAGTTCTCGTGCCGCAATGGGAATGATTGCTTCACTAAAGTCACCGACTGTGGGGACGATATTAGGGTCAGTCGTTTTGGCAACGCGAATAACCAGATTAGAAATACCAGCAACATTAGAGTAAATAGGACCAAAGAACCGTTGCGGTATAACATCTTTGCCGATCCCAAAGTCGTTGCCAGTGTTCGTTACGATCAGTTGAATTTGCGGTATACCGCCATCTGGAAACTGTTCTTCATTATATAACGTTACGTCAACTTCAACCCAGATATAAATCGGTGTTGGTCTATTGAAATTAATTTCATGTTGATAACCAGAACTTCCAGTAACCATAACTTGCAACGATCCAAACGTATCGATGCCAGCGGCCTTAACTAAATATATTTGATCGGCGATATCTTGTGGATCACCACCATACGCAATGACTTCAATTGAGTGTGGTGGTCTACCGTCAACATCAGTTACGTCTTCGATATTTTCATAAACTTCAACACTAATTATTCCAGTTATGTTTTGTTGTAGGTTGGCTCTAATTGATTCCAATGTTGCCGCACCTAAACGAAACACTCCGGTATCATAACGCAATCGCAATTCATCATCCGTTTCCAGATTACGACCAAGGTGTCCATCAACTAAATTATCTACCGCATCCCAACCATCTAGAGTCGAAACGATTTGATTAATCGAATGCGTGGTAATATCAACAGGTCCATAAACTTCACAAGTAAAGTTACCGATGGAACTAATCTTGAATATCAAGATATCGGCTGATAGTTGTAGCGCATATGAGATAGATTCGATACCGTAAATTCGAATATAATTAGCATCAATTGAAACCTGCAACCCACTCGCCAGGAGTTGCGTCGCAAGATGTTGCGCGATGATAAGAGTTGAATCATTTGCTACCGCAACGTAACGATAAATCGATTGGTTGACTCTGATCCAATACTCCTGGCCAGCAACTGCGGTATTAACATACACCGTTGTATCGATTGTAAACTGTCTTGATATCGTAATAGTGGCATCAAGCAAGAAGTTATCTTGACTGTTTTGCGAACGAACGATACTGCCAGCAGGAATAACTGTTCCTTCAACTCCGTAACAAGCACACCATGCTGTTGATTTCTCAGCGAACAATCTTATAACACCAGCAAAAGAAACAGAATGGTCAAGATTAATACCAGTTGCAGAGATAGGATACATAGCAAAATAAACCGCTTCCGCAAGTTCCCACATAGTGGCTTCTCGTTCTGCGAATACATCGATGAATTGTCCCGTGATGGAATCTGGTCTCGTTTCTAAAGTGATGCCAAGCGATTGCGTAAGCGAATCAATAATCGACTGTCGAATTTCCGGCATACGCATCCGACTAAATCCACTCGGTAAGACTCCGTAATCAAGTGGATTCAGACTACCCGACATAACTTAGAACCTCCATTCTACGAAACAAATTCATTTGTTGATCTTCATAGTTTTCTAAAGTAGGGGCTGGTGCCAGACTCATTCTAGGAGTGTAAGGAACAGAAGCTTCGATCACTTCTTTATCCCACCATTGCCCATATGCAAAGAACTCTTTAACCTCTGACATAAGGTGTCACCTCCAATTTTACGCTTTCGCGAATAGGACCGTAAGTAGTTTCGCAGGCAAATTCCACACGTAACGAACGATCCTTACGACTCCAATCCATACCAAAGAAATCAATACGAACAACGTCAGGAACGCTCCCAATATGGTTCCGCAAAATAGTTTCAACGCTAGCAAGGCGAGGGTTCTTAACGAGTATTTCTTCAAGGTAAGGAACTCCATATCGTACATCGAGAAACCATTCTCCTAGAAACGATAGAAGGTTTATTTTAATTTGTTGCGCTACTTTATCAGCACCATCAATTGCCCATATGCGAAACTTGTTTACGTCTGCACTGGTTATGTTTGACGGTATCGGCAACTTATAATCGCGTGCAGAATGAAATTCCAGATCATGAGTTATTCGATTTAGTGCGATATCAAAGTTCATGGATTCGGTTCTCCCGATAGTCCAACTCCCGGCATGGTATTTAGATGTTGATGGTGTTCCAAATTAAAGTTCTTTCCGCCAGCTTCAACATCAATTGAGTTTCCCTTAAGTTTCATTTGACCACCAGCACTCATTAAATCAAATTGTTGCCCACCAGCATCAACATGAATCGAGGAACCTTTCAAACGAATATTACCGCCAGGATCAATTGTCATGCTACCAATACTGTTACCAAATATAATTGTTCCATCTGGTTTAAGAGTCACGTTAGCGCCACCAAATTTTAATACTACGTTATCAGAATGACCAACAGTGCCAGTATGGCCGCCGCCAGGAATAGCCACGCAATCAGAAAGGTCAAATTGTCTAGGATCATCCGGCGCATCTTTACTTCCTTTTAGATAACCTTCCATTGATCGTTGCTGAAACGATAACGTTACTGGATCACCCGGTTTAAGTGGGAATGTAAACGATGCATTACCACCACCCGATGCATTAAATACAACCGGAACCTCAACGATCTTAGGTGGCTCTAATACTTCACCATTATCTAGTTTCTTTGGCGTTGATAGTTTAACTACCGCACGATTCGTTGCGGCATTATATGAAACAATTTCTCCTGGCGCATTGGTGTTGATATCAGACAACGATGATTCAATCATCAACTGTATCGATTCAACAAGCGAAGTAAACATTGTTTTATCCTAACTACTTATCTCTTCTTCAGTGAGATACTTACGAACAACTGGCTTCTCAACATCACCTCGTTTCGCATGGCCACCTTTAGAACTCTTAGCCGATTTACTTTCATCGGAGATTGGTGCAGCTGGATCAATTAGTTTCATTTCAGTTTGCCAATCACCTTGCCAGTTATCACCTTTGTGTTTTAACTCTTGAATGCGAAATATACCTTTAACAGAACGACTTTCTAGCTTCACTCTATCACCGGGATTTAGCGTTGGCATAAGCAACGTCTTAACTTTCCAACCATCGATTCCTTTTGCTGGTTCCGATGATTTAATTTTATCTCCGCCTTCACGATCTTCTGTTTCATCTTCGTCATTATCATTGTCGGTCTTTCTCATTACAGGAGTTCCACCACTTGCATCAAATGGCGGTCTACTCGCTACAGGTGGAATAGGTGGAGTCGGTAACGATGTTGCTGGTCCTTTAGGCGAGCCACCTTTAGCTGTATTCGTTGCACTCGCCTTACTGGTTTCCTTACTTGAAGCACCATCTTTAGATGCACGTTCTCGTTCCGGAGAACCAATTAAACCAGA